>ULYL01037148.1_pt1 | contig 14466 bp, 13 predicted proteins | sample 1962211 | NCBI WGS metagenome assembly ULYL01 (sample SAMEA4835864, study PRJEB28245) | human gut metagenome | biome: gut microbiome; material: fecal sample | place: Denmark | collected 2008
CCGCAGCAGGGTTATGGCTAAAACAGTGTAGGACAGTAATGATAGATTGAGTATAACGCCTTCGGCTAACCGCAACTCTTACAGAGTAGCTAAGTAGGGTGGGCTTCTTACCCAGGGTAGAGGTGCTTCGCCCCTCAACCCTGGGCTATGTAATCGCAACTCCTCCAGAGTTGCCGGGGGTGCGTACCGTCCACCAACAAGCCCACCTCCATCTGCGCCTGCCTGGTGGCAGGCTGAAAAGCCGCAAATACAAAAAGTCCGCCATTGGTGGAAAAAACAGTCCGGCTTAGCCGGTAGAAAAATCGATTATCCCATAATTCCTTTGTCGAGGTATATACGACCCACAACTGTTCATGCGCTGCTGTCCAGGCTACGGATAACCTAATGCACCGCCCTCTCCAAACAAAAAATGGCGACTCCGGATGGAGCCACCATTAATGATAAAAATCTTTTACAATATTATTACTTCACAGCGTTAGCAAGCTCTGCGCCAGCCTTGAATTTTACCACCTTCTTGGCAGCAATAGCGAGCTTCTCGCCTGTTCTGGGGTTGACACCTTCGCGAGCGGGGCGCTCGGTAACAGAGTATGTGCCAAAGCCAACGAGCTGTACGTTATCACCTGCTACGAGAGCTTCCTTAACAGCCTCTACAGTAGCGTCGAGAGCCTTCTTTGCATCTGCTTTGCTCAGACCGGCAACTTCTGCGATCTTTGCAACCAATTCAGTCTTGTTCATAATGTGGATATTAAATGGTTAAAAATTATAAGAAATAATCGTTTTTACGTGACAAATATAGAGTAAAGTTTTCAATCAACAAACAAAAAAAGCAGAAAAGTGAACTTTTTCCATAAAAAAACACGTTTAAGGCCCGTTTTTGAAGCCATAACAGATATTTTTCGTAATTTTGTGACGCTAAAGAGCACTATATTCACAATTATATATAATAGAAAACGAAACGGTATGATACGCAATATTCCGCTGATTACAAAGAACTTGTTAATCATCAACCTCATAGCCTTCCTGGCTATGCTCGGGCTTAAGGGTTGGGGCATTGACCTCAACGATGTGCTGGGCCTTCACTTCTTCCTTGCAGGCAATTTCCACGTGTACCAGCTCTTTACCTATATGTTTATGCACGGAGGTTGGGAGCACATCCTCTTTAATATGTTCGCCCTATGGATGTTCGGCTCGGCTGTCGAATACCGATGGGGAGCCAAACGTTTCTTGTTTTTTTACATTTTCTGTGGTGTCGGAGCAGGTCTGCTGCAGGAAATGGCGCAGCTCGGGGGCTTCTATATGATGGCTTATGACCAGATACCCCAGTTCTCGCTGAGCGACACGATGGCCCTGGCTTACAACAGCCGCGACTATCTGAACATGCTGACCACGGTGGGTGCCTCGGGAGCCATCTATGCGGTGATGCTCGCCTTTGGCATGACGTTCCCCAACGAGCGCATATTCATCTTCCCCATTCCTTTCCCCATCAAGAGCAAGTGGTTTGTGGTAATCTGCGTTGCCATCGAGCTGATTTCATCCTTCGCTTCGTCTAACGACGGCGTGGCGCATCTCGCCCACCTCGGCGGTATGCTCTTCGGCTATATCCTCATACGCTACTGGCGTCGCCGCCCCTATGTCAACCCGCGCGGATTTACCGGTCATGAGATGTTTGACAACATGCGCCGCAAGTGGAGCCGCGACAGGAGCCACTACCAGCGTCGGCCCAAGAACCAGGCGAGCCGAGAGACCGACTGGGAATACAACGCGCGACAGAAAGCCAACCAGGCAGAGATAGACCGCATCCTTGACAAAATCAGGAAGAGCGGCTATGAGAGTCTCACCGCCGAAGAGAAGCACCGCCTCTTCGACTTAGGCAAGTAACTATGGCGAAGACGATAACCAAGATAATGCTGCAGATGATTGCCGGCGCCAATGTGGCAACCATCGTAGCGATGCTGGCCACGGGATATTCGCGGTATATCAACCCCGCGGTGTCGCCGTGGCTTGCCAATGCAGCGCTGGTCTTCCCCGTCTTCCTCTTTCTCAATTTTGCTTTCCTCATATTCTGGCTGTTCTTCAAGCCCCTCTACGCCATCATCCCCTTTGTGGGAATGGTGATAGGCTTCACGCCCATACGCACCTACTGCCCCTTCAACATCCCCAGCGCGGCACCCGAGGGCGCCATCAAGGTGATGTCGTACAACGTGTGGGGCTACGGCACCGACAAGAATGTGGACGGCACCAATATCGTGGTGCAGTATATCGCCGACAGCGATGCCGACATCGTGTGCCTGCAAGAGGCCAACGCCTCGGCTGAAGTGCAGGCGCAGATAGACTCGCTGCTCTACACCAAGTATGCCTACCACGACACCCTGCAGCGCAAGGACAAGGGCGGGCTGGCCATACTGAGCCGCTTCCCTATACGCCACAAGGAGGTCATCGACTATCCCTCGGCGGGCAATCTCTCGGGTGCCTTCCTACTTGACATCGACGGCGACGACGTGGTGGTTATCTGCAACCACCTGGAAACGACGGGGCTTACGCTGGAAGAGCGCGAGAACTTCAAGGACATGCTCAAGGGCAATCTGGAAAGCCACACCGTCAAGACCGAGTCCAAGCGGCTCATAGACCAGCTGGGCGAGTCGGCACGTACGCGCGCTCCGCAGGCACAGGCTGTGGCGCGCTATATCCGCAAGCACGCCTATCAGAGCATCATCTGCATGGGCGACTTCAACGACAGTCCGCTGTCCTATGCCCACCACACGATAGACAAGGAGCTCACCGACTGCTATGTGGCGTCGGGCAACGGCCCCGGCATCAGCTACCACCTCTCGGGATTTTACGTGAGGATAGACAACATCTTCTGCTCTGACGACTGGGAGCCATACGGTTGCACCGTAGACCGAAGCATCAAGGCCAGCGACCATTATCCCATCATGGGATGGCTGAAGAAAAAGGGCGGAAATAACCCCGAAAACCACTGAAAAACCAACAGCGTCAACGGGAACAAGCCTTTATCCCACCTTTTTTGATAAAAAAAACAAAAAAAAGATGCTAACATATTTTTTTTACATATCTTTGCACTATAACATAACAAAAAATGCAATGAAGAAAATTGTTTGTATCCTTTTATCGGCCACACTTTGCTTGTTTTCATGCAACCAAAGAGAGAAAAAAACAAAGTATTATACGTCAGTTAGAGAATACGAGCTTTGCTTTGACGACACAATAAAAGACATAGGCTCTATAAACAAGCAACAACAGCAAATTGCTTCATGCACTTTTACCATGCGAAACAACGGAACTAAAAACATCAACATAAACAATATAGACTATACATGCTCATGTATGTCATATATATTATCTAATCCCATTATAAAACCAGGGGAAAAGGCCGACATAACAATAAACATTAAAACAAAAAACATATACGGACACTTTAACAAATCCATTATCATCTATCCCAATTCTAACATTCCGCATATAGTCAGAATAAAAGGCTATGTACAATAATACTCACATTATATAAATAATCATTATGAAAAAAGTCATTTTTTATCTACCTGTTTTAATTCTTCTCATATCATGCTCGCAAGAAGAACAAGATTATAGTTGTAATCCCATGATTAACTTTGCTGTAAAAGAAAACCTATCTACCGCAAAAGAACTAAACCGCTCAGAATGGCTACAACTTCAAGAAGACTTTAAGATTCCTGTTTATCGAACTTTTTCAGAAACCAAGAAACTGATTTTTTGGAAAGAGAAATTCGCAGAAGTAAAAAAATTAAGATGGTCTCCCAAAGAACTCAAGCATATTATTTCTGCAGAACACTTTTTATACAAATACCCACAAATACTCTCTTGCGAGACCGCTTCTGATGACATATTGAACAAGCGTGACTTATTTATACATGAGTGGACGGAATATGCCATGAATAAATTGAAATGGAACAAAGCAACTATTATCTCTATCGTAGCATGCGGCAATAAAGTAGTGAACACTAAAGGATATATTGAAATTGTTAAAAAAGGAAAACTCTTTCATTATAGTGATAGAAGATTCAATACGATGTCATTAGAGGATGGAGATACATTAGATGTCGACACGACAGATTACAATATACCGGACATTCCCAACAATACAGACACAACTGGTATAGCAGAACCTTATACTTGCCACTGCAATAAGGATAATTTAATAGATTTCTGTACACCCGGCACTATATGTGGTAATAGCATCATAAAATGCACAGGTTCATTAGATGGATGTGGATGGTTCTTAGGAGAGCCTTGTAATGGTATCTGCCTATAATTAGTACAACCTATTAATATTACATAATTATGAAGCAATTACTATTATTCATCGTAATCTCACTCCTGTTGACACAACACGCTTACTCCCAATCATGTTGTCAAGATATGATAGAAAATCAATGGGCAAAAGAACACATTGCAGAGATAAAGAATATGTCCCGCAAGGACTTGGTGACAATGACACGGCCCATGCAGGTTGCCGTATGGCAATATTTCTCTGCCCAGCAGAAATATACCGCATGGAAGGACAAACTGGCCGAAACTAAGCGTATGGATTGGAGCGAACAAGAAATGAAGCATATAGAACGATTGGAGTCCTATATGGACAAGCACAAGGAAGCCATATTTGGATCTGATTCCAAAAGAGAAAAGGACATCATGAATAAGTTTGTCAAGAAGTGGACTACTTATGCTCACAAACACTTGGGATGGACATTATCTCTTTGTTCTGCCATAGGATGCACACTCTATCAACTGGATGGTAAAACAGGAAACGTGATTTTGCCATCAGAAAAGGAATGTCATAAATAGCAGCAATTTCCAGAACATATACATAGGCTCTAATTACGACCTGATAATCATTATTTACTATCAGCTGAATCTATATTGAGCAAATCCTAATCGGGTTGGATACCAAGAGAGGAATCCAACCCGATTAGGATTTGCTTTTATGCGGTTTGTGACCCAGATAATAATTAACACAAAGATTCCAATATCCTTCAGCGGCCTCCCCCCTTGAGGTCATCGTTGTGTATACCGTGGCTTGCGCGCTTGGTAGCCGACTGGCGGAGCGTGCCAAAGCGGTACATAGCTGTCAGACCGAAATACTGGCGCTTCACCTGGTTATCCCTTTGCGTGTAGAAGTTGGTGCCGTAGGTGGTGGTACTACGTGTCATCCAACTGCGGGCAAACTCGGTCGCCATGAGCGACAAGGTGAGCCTCTTGTCTTTGAGGAACGAGCGGGTAAGTCCGATGTTATAGGTCAACAGCGAATTGTTGTTGCCCTGCAACATCACACTGCGGCTGCTGTATGCCACTCTGCCCATGAGTCTCAGGTCACCAGGCAGTCTCACCGAGGTGCTGCCGCTGAGCGAGGTCTGCCATCCGTGGTTGCGCAGTTGGCGCGCGGGATCAGAGAGGTCCAGGTAAGACACGTTGGAATTGATGGTCCAGCTGATGCGGCTGTTCATATTCCATCGCAGATACACATCGAGAGCCGTGCGCTGGGTGCGGCCTATATTCATATAGGTGCTGTAGAGCGCGCCCGGGGCTGCATAGTGCTTGCCTTCGTCAAAGTATTCGCCCCCGTCGCCTATGATGCGGCTCACCTGTTCAATGCCGTTGTCGAGACGACGGTATCCGAGCGACATGTTGAGGTTCAGCCGGCGGGTGAAGTTGCCATAGGTGATTCCGAAGTTGTGGCTGCGCTCGGCATCGAGCTGTCCGTTGCCCTGGGTGATGCGCTGCGGGTTGAGGTCATTGAAGTAGGGGTTCAGATAATAGATGCTGGGGCGCGACAGGCGCATGCCGTATTCGAGGCGCAGCGACTGGTGGGGCCCTACCTTGAAGTTGACCTTCATCGAGGGCACCAGATAGGCATAGTGTCCGCTATAGTCGGCATCGGCACCCATAGCTCCCGAGAGGTAGCGTATGTCCTGGTAGGTGTATTCGTAGCGCAGACCGGGCATGAGGGAGACAGCCGCGCTGTGGTAGGTATAACTGAGATAGGCAGCCAGAATGTCGTTGCGGTTCTTGTAGTGGTTGCTGCGCTGGTCGTTGTAGGCAAAGTCGCCGACAACAATGCGGGCATCGTAGATGTCATTGGTGCTCTCGTTGTTGCGCACAATGTATTTGAGTCCGGTCTCTATGGTGTTGTGTTTGTCTATGGGCGTGGTATAGTCGGCCTGGAGGGTGTGCTCTACGCTCTTGTTGTCGGCGTCGGTGCGGTTGGCATAGAGCTGCAGTTCCTCTATTATGTTAGAAGGCGTATTGTAGACTATCTCATCGTACTGGGTGTTGTCCTTGATCCACTGTGGATTGGTGCTGATCTGGTATGACAGCGTGGTAAGTCGCTGCTTGTTGTATCGCCCCGTACGCTGGTAGTCTATGCCCGCCGTTCCATTGAGAAACGACTCCTTCGCCAAGCTGCTGCGCAGATATGAGTAGGCGAGCTGCGAGCGGTCGCGGTTCCACATCTCGGTGCTGCCCCATACGGGCAGCCGCTGCTGGCTTCCCATCCCCGACAGCGAGAGGGTGAGCAGTTGGAGAGTATCTATCTCGTAACTGGCATTGATGTTGGCAAACTCCGTGCTGCCTCTGCTCTTGTGCCTGCTGGCGGTCTGCTGGTAAGCGCGAGAGTCCGAGGCGTAGTTGTAGGTATGGCTGGCGTTGCTTCCGGTGGGTGTGAGTATGCGGTTATAGTTCATATATCCGTCTATCGAGAAACGGCCTATCTTGGTAGTGGTCGAGAGTCCGGTGACGAAGCCCATGTTGTTGACTGCCCCGTTGAGGTTGGTAAGGTGGCCTTCGTAGCGGCGCTGCATCACGATGTTGATGATGCCGCCTATTCCCTCGGCGTCGTATTTGGCTCCCGGCGAGGTGACGACCTCTATGCTCTTGATGAGTTCGGCGGGCAGCGAGCGCAGGATTTCCTTGGGGTGGCGTGTCACGGCGGTGCGGCGCCCGTTTTGCAGGATGAGGAAGTTGGTGGTGCCATTCATCTTGATATTGCCCATGCCGTCGACATCGAGCAGAGGCACCTTGTTGAGTATCTCCGAGGTCATCATGTATTTGGCATCAGGGTCGGAAGCCACATCGTATGTCAGCTTGTCCACATCCATGGTCACGAGGGGTTTCTGAGCAAGCACCTGTACCTCGTCGAGCAGCCGGGCATCGTCTGCGAGCAGAATATCGCCCAGGTCGATAAGCGTGTCGGCAGGCGTCACGGTCAGTTTCACCTGTGCCGCCTTCTTGCCCAGTACCGAGGCGGTGAGGATGTAACGGGCGTCGGTGGCAGGGAGCGTCAGCGAGAAGACTCCGCCCGTGTCGGTCACGCCTTTCTTGAACGCCACTTTAGGCTGCGACTGCTGCGCCACGATGATGGTGGCTGCCAGTTCGGGCTCGTGGGTAGCCTTGTCGCGTATGGTTCCGGTTACCTGGCACGTGGGCGACTTGGTGTCCTGCGCCATTGTCTGCATCGTAGCCAGCATGGTCACCATCAGGGTGAGCGCCATACAGCGTAGTGCATAGACCGTGTTTCTGAGTGTTAGACTTACCATAGTAGTATCCTTCCTTATATTAGGTGCTGTAAATGTATCTAAAAAATCAATACCCTCCACTTCCTGTTTGTAACATTTAACAGAAACGGTGTGTATATCATGCGTTTTTGAGTTATTTAACGTGCGCATAGTCCTCTATCGTTTATCATTTCCACGATTGCGGCCGAAGCGGCGCCACAAAGGGCAGCTACAATCCGTCCATCCATATCTTTTTTAGTCGCAAATGTATGGGCAAAAGCGGTGGTTAGCAAGAAAATCATTTCACAAATTCCTCTTTTTATTTCACAAGTTGTTCACAAAATGTTCACAAATCAATAGAAGATTGCTGGTAATGAAAAGGTAAGGCGCATTTTTAATGCGCGAGATGAAAAAAAACGAATTTTGCTGTTTTCTATCAACTATTATCTTTACTTTTGTGTCATGAAAATAATTCGTCTTAACATTGGCCTGACCCTGTTGGCACTTGGATTAGGTGCCTGTCATAATTCTTCGTCGCCGAGTATGCTGGACAGAATAGACTCGCTGACCTATACATGTCCTGCTATGGCATTGAAAAAGCTGGACAGCATAGAGGCATCTTCTGGCACATTGAGCAAAGACGACAAGATGATGTGCAGTATGCTGCGCGTAAAAGCCAAGTTCAAGGCCTACCAGCCTATAGGAAAGGACTCGCAGATAGTGCAGGTAGCTGAATACTATGACCAGAATGGCACTGCTCACCAGCGTATGAATGTTCATTATCTATTGGGCAACTATTATATGCAGCGGGGCGACGCCCCTCGCGCGCAGGACAGCTTTCTAAAAGCGATAGAGTATGCAGATACTATAAACGAGCCTCATTCATTGATGCTCATACATGGTATGATGCAAGACCTCTATGAAAACCTATATCTCTATGAAGAGGCTCGAAAAGAGATGGAAAGGGCCGTATATTATGCCATGAGGTGCAGAGACACAACGTCGGCATTGATATATAAAGGAAATATACCATGGTTTTACTCCATGACCAACCAATATGACAGCGCTGATGTATCAGCACAAAGACTATATAAAGAGTGGCAGAAAACAAAGGATGGGAAAAACAACTCAATGGTTCTATCCTATAGCATTAAGGCATTGCTGGAAAAAAGGGAATGGTCTAAAGCAAAGACATACCTGGACATCTATGAGCAGAACTTTACCACCCCGAATGTCAACTCAATTGGGCTTACTCATCTCCTTTACGACCTTAAAGCCCGTTATTATATAGGCGTAGGGCAAGGTGATTCGGCGCTGCATTATATCCGTCTGCAACAAAAGGCCAATGGTTCTTTTGCCAACAAGGCATGGTATTGCTGTAATTACATGAACCTCTATCGTCAGCAAGGCAAATTGGATTCGGTAAGCAAATATGCCGAGCTGTACTGCAATTACAGTGATTCTTCCTTTGTTGACCTAAATGTAGAGCATCTGCTACAAATAAAGGGAATGTATAACTATAACCGACAACAAGAAGAAATATACAGGCAGCAAATAGCCAAAACCCGTATGCAGTATGGACTGATAACCGTTGGAGGGTTATTGATTTCGATAATAATATGCTGTTTCTACGTGATAAAGCGCAACAAGCAACGTCTAAAAGAAGAGATGTTGCGGCAAAACGAAAGGTATGACCATCTGATAGAACAATACAGGTTGATGACCGAACAATACGAATCTCTAAAGGATAACGATATCAGAAGAAATCAAAAGGCTGGTGAAGTCAAACAGGCAATAAGTAAAATGCTGAAAGGTGGAAAAACTCCCACGGCACAAGTGGTAAACCACCCGTGGGTGATACTCATGCACCGCAAGGCAAAAAACGATAAGTTACCATCAAAAAGCGAATGGGATGAAATGGAAAACGCATTATCGACACTTGACGCTCATTTCTTGGAATGGCTGGTCGGAGTGGAGATATATATAAGCTGTAAAGAATACCGCCTTTGCGTGCTAACCCGCCTTGGCTTCATCCCTACTGAGATGGCGATGCTGCTTGCCACGAGCCGCTCCAACATCACCAATATACGCAGCCGACTGATGATGAAACTCTTTGGCGTGGATGGCAGCGCCACCGACTTTGACAGGCGCATAGCCAATATATAACGGCGTCGGCGTCGAGGCTCTGCCGCAAAGCGAGGCGGTGACTTGGTTGACGATGAAGCTGTAGCCTATGAGCGTGATTATGGCTGTGTAAGAAACAAGTGGCAGAGTGTATTTATTGCTTTTTGACTTGGGCGTGATGAGGATAGATACTATCTCTTGATAAGATAGGCGGCACCTCAACAATGCCAATTGAAAAAAACTTCGGTTTTTTCTTGGCATTGTCTTCGACTTGCACTATCTTTGCATAAGATAGGCGGCACCTCGGCCATTAAGCGAGCTTATGGCACTCGGGTTTGCACTATCTTTGCAAAAGATAGGCTACGGGCAGGAAGCATAAATCAAAAAACAAGTTTGTTGCTTTGCCCTCCGCCTCGTGTCTCTACCGACACCTGTACCAGTACACATTATTATATATATAACATTAACCAATTTATCAACAAAAACACTTATGGTAAATAGATTTATCCTTAACGAAGTGTCTTACTTCGGTCCCGGTGCTCGCAAGGAGCTGCCTGGAGTAGTTGCCCGACTGGGTTTCACCAAAGCATTGGTAGTAACAGACAAGGGTCTGATGAAGTTTGGCGTTGCCAAGATGGTGCTCGACGTGCTCGACGAGGCCAAAATTCCTTACGCTGTGTATGACGACGTAAAGCCCAACCCCACTGTGACCAACGTGAAGATGGGTGTAGACGCCCTCAAGGCTGCCCAGGCCGATTTCATCGTGGCTATCGGTGGCGGTAGTGCCATGGACACCGCTAAGGGTATCGGTATTGTAAGCAACAACCCCGAATTTGCCGACGTGGTATCGCTCGAAGGCGTGGCCGACACCAAGAAGAAGACCGTGCCAATCATCGCCCTGCCCACCACAGCCGGTACTGCTGCCGAGACGACCATCAACTACGTAATCATCGACGAGACCAAGCAGAAGAAGATGGTCTGCGTAGACCCCAACGACATTCCCTGTGTGGCTATCGTCGACGCCGAGCTGATGTACTCGCTGCCTAAGAGCCTCACCGCAGCTACCGGTATGGACGCTATGACCCACGCCATCGAAGGTCTGATCACCAAGGGTGCCTGGGAACTGAGCGATATGTTTGAAATCAAGGCCATCAATATGATCCACCGCTACCTGCCCGTAGCCGTAGAAGACCCCACCAACCCCGAGGGCCGCAACGGTATGGCCGTAGCCCAGTATGTGGCTGGTATGGCTTTCTCTAACGTAGGTCTGGGTGTAGACCACGGTATGGCTCACCCCATGTCGGCTCTGCACGATGTGCCCCACGGTGTGGCTTGTGCCATCCTGTTGCCTACAGTAATGCGTTTCAACGCTCCTGCTGCGCTGGACAAGTATGTAGACATTGCCAAGGCGCTCGAGGTGTACACTCCGGGTATGACCAAGGAAGAGGCTGCCGACGCTGCATGCACCGAGATTGAGAACCTGAGCCGCCGCGTGGGCATCCCCGCCCATCTGTCTGACCTGGGTATCACCGAGGCCGACATCGACGCTCTCGCCGACCAGGCTATCGCCGACGTATGTACTCCGGGCAACCCCCGCGAGGTGACACGCGACGACATTGTGGCCCTCTACAAGAGCATCTTGTAATACAAGACACTTATAATCTTCAAGGTTTACGGCATCTGTCTCCATGGCAGATGCCGTATTTTTTTGTTGGGTCAACAGGGATAAAGCATCAACGGCAACACCAGTAGCTCTGGAGGCTCTGGTGTTGCCGTTGGCTATGCGTATCGGTACCAACAGCCGGGGGCTATGCCACGAGGGCTCGCCCGCAGCCGCAGCTGGACCGTCAAAGAGGCAAGGCACTTGCTCCGTCCTTGAACTCAGCGAAGAAGGGTCGGTAGTTGCCCTCTGGATTGTGGGGACGGTGGGCGTTGTGATCGTCGATGATGGCAAAGGTGATACGACGGAACTTCTGGTAAAACTCAGGCTCTGAAAGCACCTCGTGGAAGAGTCGCGCCACGTGGGCAGGCGGATTGCAGAAGGCTCCGCAGCCCAAAGCGCCCAGCACAAGGGCATCGTGATGATGCGCAAGTCCTATGCGCAGGATGGTACGTATCTTGTCGCAGATGGCAGGCACATGATGGGGCGCTATCAGTCCGTCGGGGGTGAGGTCGGGACGGTTCTTGCCTGCCACAGAGATGAAGTCCATGCTCACAGGCTCTGCCATGAGGCGGTAGCCCTGGTCTTCGCTCTCGCGGAAGATGGTGGCACCGGGAGTATAGATGCCGCCAAAGTGACTGTCGAGGGGATAGTGATGGGACGAAGGCGGCAGGCCATAGACCTTGGCAAGCGGCGAGAAACGGTAGAGCGACCGATAGAGGTCGGTACGGCGGAAGAGCGTCTCTTCCTGGGCAGCGGCACCATTGTCGACCCCACCGCCGGGATGGTGACGGTTGGCCATATTGAGCACGGCGGGGGTATATCCGTCGGCCTTGAGGCGCATGGCTACGGCGAGGCAGTCGTCGTTGACCACCCCGATGCAGGTCTCGTCGGCAGTGGGCGCATCGGTCTCTATCTCGTGGTCATAGTAGACCGTGGCGTTCATCATCTCCGCTCCGTCGCCAAGTTCCACGCGCTTGCCGTCCTCGGTGGTGTAGTGGCCCTGGGTCACCAGGTCGATGGTGTTGCGATAGACCTTGGTTCGCAGACCCTTAATCTGGTAGTATGCCTCACGGTCGCCGTTCTTCATACACCCCTTGAGGTGGCGGTAAGACTGGAGGAAGTCGGTCTCGGCCTGCCATCCGTGGTCGGGGGTGCAGGTGGCGTGGATGACGTCTACAAAGTCCTTGGGCAGTATCACGTTCTCCATGTCTATGGCTGCGGCAAAGAGGGGCGCTATCTCGCTGACGGGGAGTCCGGCTATGCCACAGGCTATGCGGGTGACCAGGAAGGTAAGCTCGCTGTGCTCGGCGGCAAAGGCAATAAACTGGTCTACATAAGGCTTGATGGTCTCGGCACCTCCCTGCATGGTGGGTATGGCATAGCTCTGCCCCTGCAGGCCTACACCCTGGCCCCATACGGCTCCGAAGGCGTCGAGGGCGGTGCGGGCTGCGCCTCCGCCATGAAAACCAGAAAGATTGCTGCCAAAAACAAAAATCTCATTATCTGCAAGTCGGGTAATGAAATGTGGGGTAAATCTGCGATTGTACATAATCAAGTCCTCCTTAATCTTTAATCACCACAAAGCTACTAAAAAATAATGAGTATCAAAACGATAATCACTTTTTTTTTGTAATTTTGCAGCCTGTAGCAAGAACAGATTATCCTATGACCAAACGCCATCCACTCCTCCCACATTATTATAAAGACTGCATCGAGGCCGGCTGCGACGAGGCTGGCCGTGGCTGCCTTGCCGGCAGTGTCTATGCCGCTGCGGTGATACTACCAGCCGACTATAACAATCCCGACCTCAACGACTCGAAGCAGATGAGCCACAGCCGTAGGTATGCACTGCGCCAGCAGATTATGGCCGACGCCGTGGCCTGGGCTGTGGGCGTGGTCACCCCGGAGGAAATAGACCAAATCAACATCCTCAACGCCAGCATCCTGGCTATGCACCGCGCCCTGGACCAGCTCAGCGTGAGACCCGAAGCCGTCATCGTCGACGGCAACCGCTTCAAGCCCTACGGCGACCTGCCCTACACCACCATCGTCAAGGGCGACGGCAAATACCAGGCCATCGCCGCCGCCAGCATCCTGGCCAAGACCTTCCGCGACGACTATATGGACGCCCTCGACGACGAGTGCCCGCAGTATGGCTGGCGACGCAACAAGGGCTACCCCACCCGCGAGCACCGCGAGGCCATACGCCAACACGGCATCACCCCCTATCACCGTCGCAGTTACAACCTCACTGGGCAGGAACTGCCCCTACCTTTCGATGATTAGCCCCTCGGAGAGGACAATTACTGACAAAATGCACGATATTGGGTAAAATATCGTGCATTTTGTTTGCCAGTATCAATAGAAAAGCGTAATTTTGTTGAGTTAATCGTAACCAACACTTTTACAAGATATGGAGAAAGTAGATAAACTGGATAAAAAGATACTGGGTATCTTATCCACCAACGCCCGTATGCCTTTCAAGGATGTGGCAGCCGAGTGCGGCGTGTCGCGTGCAGCCGTTCACCAGCGCGTACAGCATCTGATAGACAACGGAGTGATTACCGGCAGCGGTTTCTATGTCAACCCCAAGAGTCTGGGCTATACCACCTGCACCTACGTGGGCATCAACCTCGAGCGCGGAAGCATGTACAAGGAGGTAGTGTCGAGCCTGCTGTGCATACCCGAGATTGTGGAGTGTCACTTCACCACTGGCTCATACACCATGTTGCTGAAACTCTACGCCCGCGACAACGAGCAGCTCATGGACCTGCTCAACAACAAGCTGCAGACCATCCCCGGCGTGGTGTCGACAGAGACCCTCATCTCGCTCGAGCAGAGCATCAAGCGCGAGATAACCATCCAGCCCGACGAGGTCTAACCCGACAGTCCAGACAGTGGTGCCACAGCCACAGTAAGTATTTGTTTATGCCTATCTGATAATAATGGAACATTTCGATTTGGAGGCCCATCTCCAGAAGATATATACTGCCTATCCCGAGGGTGAAAGCCGTCCGGTGATAGGCATTACTGCAAATTATAGTCAGGGCGACGCCACGCTGCGCGACCGCTACTACCGCCAGGTAGAGGCTGCCGGCGGCATTCCCGTCATCATCCCGCCCATCGCCGACC
>ULYL01039448.1_pt1 | contig 14449 bp, 8 predicted proteins | sample 1962211 | NCBI WGS metagenome assembly ULYL01 (sample SAMEA4835864, study PRJEB28245) | human gut metagenome | biome: gut microbiome; material: fecal sample | place: Denmark | collected 2008
TCTGCCTGGAGCAGCGAATCCGTCGAGGCATACTGCTTCGCACCGCATAGGATGCCGTTCACATACAGCGTCATCAGTCTGGCCGCCTTCTTCTCCTGCACCACGAAGGCTATCTTCAGTGTCATACCGCTTGCGAACTTAGTGCCTACTTCCGAACCTGCGCCCGTCCGCATCAGAGCCTCCTGCGTCGTCAGTCTGAAGCCCACGCCGCCGGCCATGCAGTCCACCACCGTACCCCTGCGGTCGGTCACGTTCGTACATGTCAGCTCCATCTCGTAGGTTGCGCCCGTGGTGGTCGCGTCGTTGCCGAAAGGCTTGTACCCGATTTCAACATTCGCGCCGTTCGTCAGCTTCAGCGCGTCGCCCGTCCAGCCGTTGCTCTGCCAGTCAAAGCCTTCAAACGCCGTTTGAACGTCGTTATAACGCCATTCAGCAGGCTCGCTCTCGGCATTGCTTCTGCCGGCTGCCGTCAGTTTCAGCACAAGTCCGGCAGTCGCCTCGCTCAGGTCAATGCCACTCTCCGTCACCTTCACGTTCAGCTTGTATTCCGTAGTGCCGCACTTCAGCACCATGGCCACATCGCCCTGCTCCAGGAAACGGTTTGTATATACCTGCGTCGTCCTCGGGACGCTCACCGTCTGCGTATGAATGCCGTCTCGCCACACACCCACGGTCGCCGGGGTCGTTGTCGGGTCATACGCCACAAAGTCAAATTTCACCTGCTCATACTGACCGGTTTCAATAGTCGGAGTCAGATGGTCGTCCGCAAAAATGCGTCCGTCACCGAAGGTCAGCTTCGTGCCGATATACGGGGCGTTCTGTCCGGCCTTCAGAATGTCAAAGTAGATGCTCTCACTCTTCAGCGTCAGCTCCGAGCTCGCCTCCATCTCGGCGACGATCTGCACCGTGTGCCGGCCGATGCTCACTCCCGACATCGACAAGGAGAAACTGCCGTTCGTCGTGCCGCTTCTTTTCACCGTCTGCGAGTCCCACTGGTGTCCGTCCAGATACAGCGTCACGGTTTTGTCGCCGCTTCCGCTCACCGCAAAGGGGATGCTCACCGCCTCGCTCACGCCGTAGCCGCCCTTGGCGACACACTCGGCTATGTTGAAGCTGCTGCTCAGCGCAAGGGTCACAGCCTTCACGCTCACATAGCTCTGCCTCGTCTGTGTCTTGCCGGTGGTCGGGTCGGTTGTGGTAGCCCTCACATAGATGTCTGTCGTTCCGAGCAGCAGGTATTTCGTCAGATCCAGGGTATAGGTTCCCTTGCTCACATCATGCTGCGTGTCTGCATACATCACGGTAGCGCCCCTCTTCATCTCAATGCTGACAGTTGCCTTCTGGCCCGTGGATGTGCCTTTCTCGTCACCGCTGCTGTACTGGTGGTCATACGTCCATGTCAGCATCGCGCTGTCACCTTCCTTGATGATGGTCTTGCTGACGGCTGCATCCAGCACGATTTTCGTGGTCGAAGCGTCACCGCCTCCACCGCCGCTTCCTGCCGGAATGTCCGCAGACGCTATCTCCGCACCGCTCTTGTTGGTCAGTGCCAGGCGCACGCTGCTGCCGTCATCACTCAGTTCGGCGTTCATGCCCAAGACGGTGCTCGCCTCTATCTCCATCAGCTTTGCCGTCACAGCAGCGTTCTGCACCGGGTTCGTCGAGTTTGCGTTCAGGCTCTCGTCCACCTCAGTCTCGCTGATGGTGATGACGACGTTGCCATCCTCGCCAGGCTCCAGCTTCTTGCCGTTCAGCGTCACGCTCTTCACCGTGCCGTCGCCGCCAAAGTCCTCCCAGCTTGCCGCCTGCTCCCAGCTCTCGATGTTCGTGCCCTTGAACTGCTTGGTCTCCCATTTGCCCTGTGCCGTCTCGTAGGTGATGCAGCGTCCCTTCGCACGTGCCTTTCCATCCACGGCTGCTATGGCGGTCTCAAGCGTATAGTATCCGCTCTCCAGCGGAACCTGCTCCGTCACGTTATAGGTGTTGCCACCGCCGCTTCCGCTTATCTCCACCAGGTTCTCTTCCTCATCGCTCCACACATACACCACGCCGCCGCACACATACGCCTTGTCCTTCAGTACTTCCGTGCGCACATCGTTCATGTACATGTCTGCGCCAGGCCAGTTATTGCAGTATATGTTACCATTCTTCCCGCAGAAGGATTTGTTCACCGTGTCATAGTACACACCGTCTATCTGGGGGTATGATACAAGTCGTATCTCCACGCCTTCCACCAGTCCGTCAAACCGTGCTGTCGCGCCGTTCCTTGCAGCCAGTGCCGTGTCCTTGTACCTCGACTCCACGCTCTCTGCCTTTGCCACAGCTGCGTTGGTCTTCTGGGCGGCATCCGTGGCCTTGCTTGCCGCATCGTTGGCGGTTTGGGCCGCAGACCCCGCAGTTGATGCTGCCGTATCTGCTTTCTTTGCCGATGCGTCAGCCACAGCAGCAGAAGCATTGGCGACAGCTGCTGCATCTTCCGCAGGTTTCGACAGCAGTTTCAACGGGGCGCTCACCACCGTCTCGCCTCTCATGGCAGGGAGGCTCACCACACCGTCCAGCGTGCTCACAGCTTCCAGCTCGTCCACACTCTGGCTGTCAGTCTTTATCTGGTTCACCACATCCTGGACCAGTTCCTTTTTCTCTTCTTCTGTCAGTGCCATAGTCGTATCTCTCTTTTTGTTATGATTGTTTATTGATGATTCTTGCCGTATATTTCGTAGGCCAGCCGTTCAGCGTCTCTGTGCTGTCTGGGTCATACACCAGTAGCACCTCAAGCGTATCACCCTTGCCCATATCCAGTGTCTCGTAGTGTCCGCCATCCCAATGTACCATCACAGGCAGTTCCTCAGTGTTCCAAGGATATTCCTTTTGGCTGTCCTGCTGGCTGTAGCGTCCACACACCTTGTAGTCGCTCGACCCTATATCGGCGAAGATAGTTATTCTCATACAGAATGGGGTATTCTTTCCAATGGCCAAACCATCCCTCACTTGCTCTATCTTGGGCAGTGCCACAACGGTAGAACCTTGCGTCGCCTTAACGATGAAGCGGTTCGCTGCCTGCAGGTCCATATAGCCTACAAACACCGTATTCGCCTGGTCAAGGGCTATTTTTTTGTATGCATAGCCGTCCATAGCTCCGTTCAGCACACCAGAACCCTTACCCGCAAAGGCGAAGTTTCCGTTCATGGAGTTTTCTATGTCGAACACGATGCCATACTTCGGGGATATGCCAAAATCGAAGTTGTAATCAGTGGCTGTATCCACCAACCGGCATAGCATAGGTTGTCCGTAGTTGTTCCATGTGCCGAAGATGGCTTGTCGTCCCTTGTCGTTGAACCCTATCATGTCATCATACAAGAACAGACCGTTTTCGGTATCCTTTACCTCAATTGTACCATCTTCGTTATAAATTACATCTGCACCACCTATGTGACCATGCCCTATGCTGAAACCGCCTATAGCCCCACCATCGGCGTACACGTTACCTCGGAATGTACCATTAACAGCCTCGATGCTGCCGTCTTCCTTCACCTTGAAGTAGCCGTTGGCCGTCACCAGTCCCTCCAGCTTGATATTGTCTGCCGTCAGCTTGATGACGGTTTTCTTATTGCCCTCACCATCCGTTTCCTCTACGCCCACACCTATCAGAGCCAGTTTGCCGTTTGCATCCTTAATATAGATACCCGTACCTTCAGGTTGTATCATCAGCCCCGTCTCTTGCAGTGCTCGCTCGTCCTTGTCATACACGGCTGCCGATATTTTCACCAGTCGCTCCGACTGCTCAAACAGCGTTTTGTACTTGTACGTCAGTGCCTCAATCTTGTCTGTGCTCAGCACCAGCATATACAGATAGATGTCGCCGTCAAACGCCAAGTTGAAGTCGCCCGTGCCGTTCCACAGTCCGCTGCAGGTGTATTGCACATAGCCGCCGGTAGAAGCGATTTCCTCGCTTACCTCCATACTGTTGAAGTCCGCAAAGCCCGTCTTGTCAACATTCTCAAAACCAATCTTCAGCGTGCCTGCCTTTGCGCAACGATAAAAGAAGCTCAGATACACTGGCAAGGCTTCCTTCTTCCCGTCGCCGTTCGTCGGAAATGTCGGCACAAAGCGTAGATTCTCATGCTTCTGACGGATATACTTGTTGCGAATCCGCACCACCTTGCGTCCCATGTCTGTCACCACGCTCGCGCCGTCACCCTTCTTCGATAGTGCTGCGCCGTTGGCCCACACCCATTTGTTGCCGACGAGGAAGAACACCGTCTCATTCTCCGAGTTCCACTTCTCCAGTCCAGATGCAAACGTCGGGTTGTTCAGATACCCCTTCTCGCTTAGAAAATCGTTCCTCACGCTGTCAATCGCACTCTGCACCTTGCCCTCCGTTATCTCAAACCGAGTCTTCACGTCCTCGCCTGTCTCCAACACGAAGGTTCCCTTCATATAGGCGTTGTCTGCATATAGGCCGTTGCCCCGTGGTTGGCGGTCTGCCGGAAATTTGTCGTCCTTGATGCCGTCCAGGTTGCCGAGCCTTGCACGCAAAGCGTTGTCAAAGGTCTTGCCACTCACGCCGTCCATCACATCCACTCTCGGCTGTCCGTCCTCGGTTGCCGATATGAGCACAATATTCTGGCGGTCGGTGTTCGCCGTGTTACCCATCAGCACGCACTCGTCGCCCTCCTTCGGTTCCACGCCCTCAAACTCCTCCTTCGCCACCACGATACCGATCTCCGTAACATCGTCCACTTCCACCCAGTAGCTCCGCATGTCCTTGCCCGTGAATGTCTGACAGCGCACCAGGTCGTGCTGTACAAACATATTCTCCTGCTCGAAGGTGATAAGATAGTGCTCGCCCGATTCCTCCACGGTCTTAATGCGCCCGTTGGCCGCACTCACACATATCTGACCGCCCACGCTCCTCACCTTCTCGATGAGTAGTTCCATCACAGCCATCGTCTGCCTCACCGTCAGTTTGTCCACCGTCAGGTAGGTGCGCCCGTCCTCACCTTTCCATAGTTGGAACCCTGCGCCAAGCATCCCATCAACGAACTGTCCTGCACTCCTTATGCTGTCCGAGGTCACGGAGTCAAAGGTTACACCATCTGTCTTTCTCACTGGCTGATTCAGATAGTCGTCAAACTCACGGTAATCCCACTTGTCTGCATTATCAGCTTCCTTGGCGTGGTCTGCCTCCAGAGCATGTTTCGACTCATCTGCGTTCACAGCATGGTCTGCCTCCTTAGAGTGGTCAGCTTCTATCGCATGGTTGCTGTCCTTGGCATGGATAGCCTCCTTCGCCAGTTCTGCGATGTCAGCCTTGGCCGCATGCGCAGCCTCCTTCACTGCCATGCCACCGTAAGCGGTGCCACTCGTTCTCAGTGCCGACGTACTGCCCTCATTCTTTGGTTTCTTTATTACCTTGATGTCTATCATTGCTCAATCTCCTTAAGTGTCATTTCTGCATATCCTTCCTCAAGATTACGGCTGATGCCCTGCACGAAGAAGGTTTTATCCATCATGGGATGGCGATAGTGAGCGAACAAACTCACGATGCCACCATCTGTATCCGTCAACTTCTGCGTCATAACAACCCTTGGTGCATGCCACTCTTTGTAATAGTAGTCCACATACAACTGCTCAGGCTTAGCGCTCATACCCCTCGAATAGTCATATACCGCCAACAATCCCTCTCCTGTCAGCGTGTTCAATGGGGTACTCATCTTCACGCTGTCCGTCACGTCCAGCGTCTGGCACTCCGTGGCTGTCAGTGCTGAGTTTATCTTCATTTCGATGTCGTCCTTCACGTTCACAAAACTCTCCTTTGTGTCGCTCATGTAAACGAGGTCGTTGTCACCAGTGTTGTTCACCAGTCCGTTGTCGCTGTATATCTTCACCTCAAACTGCTCCACCATGATACTACTCACATGCGCCAGCAGCGGTATCGTCGTACTGTTCCATTTCGTGTGTCTGAACCACGTCTTGTGCCGTCTCGTCACCACGTCCCACAATGCGTTCACTGGTCCCAGGATCATAAACTTAACCCTACCGCTCACCTTGTCTGCCTTTTTGATTGGTATCGCTATGCCCTCTGCATCGATGCCGAGCTCATAGTTCACATTGTTTTGCAAATCGAACTTGGTACCAACTATCTTGTCACCGATTTTCGGGTCAAAACCTATCGTAAAACACTGCTGGTAGTATTCGTCCTCATTGGAACACTCCTCCAGCGTCTTATACTTCCGCCACTCGAAGTCCGTCACCTGTCCTTCTGTGCCTTTTTCCACCACACACTTATCCCCTATTATCAGCATACATGCCAGCACACCCACCTTTGATATATGGTCGCTGCCGTCTCCGATGGCACTATACTTGAACTCATACAACTGAGGGCCGGTATCTGTGAACGGAACAAAGCCGTGCGCCGTTTCCATATCCCATACCACGGTCTCGTTAGGCGTTGCCGCCTTCCACCACTGCTGCGTGTAGTATCGCCCGTCACCGTTGTTTCGGCTCGGTACCGTCATGCCCAACCATTTTTTGATACCTGAAAACAGTGGGTTGTTTCCACATATTCCACCGTCATAGTTGTATATTGCTTTGTAGGTGTCCGTCAATGCCATCACTGGGTTCAGCACCAGTTTTCCGCTCAACACGATGTAGTTCGTCGTGCCCTCGTCTGTAGGCGAAAAGACACCACCAGTCATGCTACCGTTATACACAGCCCTCGGTATGCCTGCCTTTAGCGAGTTGGTATTAGGATAGGTAGTTGCCTCCTTGTCGTCACAGTTGCCGTTCACACTCACTACCAGGTAGTTCGTCATTTCCACTTTCGATGTCGGAGAGTTGTCCTTTCCGTCCGTTTTCTTTTCCACCTTACCAAGTGCCATGATGGCAGCACCCTGGTTCTTCGCCAACCAGTTCGGCAGTATATGTTGGTTTCGCCCCTCACTGCAGTATTCCTCCATCAGGTTACCGCTCCCGCTCTTTGGGAACAGCCACTGACTGTTGTTCATCATCTGCACATACCAGTCAGTTACACAACCGCCACTATAGGAGGTTTCCTGTCCATGAGTCATTGCGTCAAAGGCATTTATTGCTTTCGAACCCTCACCATCACTGCTGTATTCCGTCATGTACTTCTGCTTGTTGCTGAATGGACTTTTCAGAAGATCGTTGTCAAGCGGACTCTCTATCACACTCTCCATACTCTCCACCTTGGCAGTCAGCATAATTTTATTGTACACCTCCCCTACGCTTATCGTCGTATCCGTGTCTGTCACCAAACCAGTCACGATGTCCGTTGTCTGCCGGGCCGTCGTCACGCTTGCGCCAGTCAGCAAATCTCGCCAGTAGATGCGTTCGTCGCCCTTCACGCTCTCCCAGGAGAACAGATAAAACGTGAACCCATCCTGCACGATGTGGAGGTTCAGGTACTTCAGTATCTCCTCCAACACCTCATCCTGCTGCCATACGTCATCCTCCTCATCACCAAGAAAAAGCAACTCGCTCACCGTCAGCTGCCCGAATATCGCATAATGGTTACCAGCCAAATCATCCACAGCCTTACTCCCATCGTATAGGTAGCGCATGGCATTACCACCCAAGATGTCAAGCTCAGCCGTCACTCCGCCCAATATCTCTTTCAGCATCGCCAAGAATGTGCGCTGTTCCGCCTCCGCCTTTACTACATTATACAGTACACCGAGCGAGCCGACATCACGATATTTAGCATATTGCAATGCCGTCAGCGCATCGATGCAGCTCAACTCTATCTCGTCAAACTCCTCGTTGTAGCCCTGCGAATAGCTCTGCGGTTCGATAAATCCGGCAAAGAGACATTCCCCCTCACGGTAGATGTTCACCACAGCGTCACGGCATGAGGCACAAAAGAAGTCCGGCACGAAGTTCCGCGCCAGAAGGCGTACAGTAGCCTGCTGGCAGAGCAAGTGGTCAAACGTATCGTTCACTTGACTCGTCAGTTCCACTGGATCATCAGTAAACGACAGTTCCCCATTCTTCTCACCAATGACAGTTTCCTTAGTACGGTCACCACCAGTCAGTATATGCACCTCGATGCGCTCTTCCCTTTGGTTGTAAAAATGTCCGTGCAGATACATGCTCCTTATATTTTGATGTTTGTTCCTTTTCTATTTATTCTCGTCTCGTTGGCAAGCACCGCCACAAGGTCTCTGCCTTTAACCTTCAGCTCGTACACGCCGCCACCTCCGCCGCCATTATTACCGATAAGCGACTTCAATTTGTTCAGCGGTGCTATCACCTCAGGGTTGCTCTTTGCCCCGGCATACTCGCCCATCAGCGCCAAGGTCGGTCCGTACACGATACCGCCGTTGGCAAATGGGGTAACGGCCACCGATGCCACAAGTCCCTGCATCATGCCGATAAATCCGGCTGCGATGCCGGCACCTGCAAACGGGATGTAAGCGTGTGCCGCCATAAACTCCGAGGCTGCCAACTCACGGTATGCCATAGCCTCTGCCTTCACTGCTGCCATCGTCGCTACGGATGCCGCCACCTCTTCGGGGGCTGCCGCTACCTTTGCCGTAGCTGCGGTGGTGGCCGCCACTCCGCTTGCCGTGGTTACGGTATTGGAAATACCTGTCGCAGCGGTCAGGGCATCAATGATTGATATGACACTATTGACACCCTCGTATATCTGTATGGCTCCATCCACTATGCCCGTGATGGTCTGCCAGGCGTTGCCGTTTCCTTTTAACGCTTCGGTAATGCCTTCGACACCACCGCCAATACCTTTTATTCCAGCCCACGCATCGCTGAATTTGACGCTGCTATTCTTCAGTACTTTCTCATAGTTGCCCCATGTCTGAATAAGTTTCGTCACTTCCTTACGCTGTTCATCGCCAAGCGGATTCTTGGTATCATCGAGCATCTTCTGCAGCGACCTTATTTTGTCTTGGATGCCTTCAATGCCGATGAGTTCCAGTTCCATTCTCAGTTTCTTTCCGCTCATTCCGCCAAGGTCGGCTGTTTCCTGCTGCATGGTTGGCAAGTCCACCATACGGTTCATCGCATCACGTTTGGCTTGCAGGGCGTTGATGGTACGCTGGATATTCTCCACCTCCGCACCCGTAGCCTTACGTTGCCGTTCGCTGTAATAAGAAATGGCCTTGTCAAGTTCCTCCATCGAGTTCAAACTGCCGATGGCTGCCGGCTTATCCATTGCAGAAAGCACATCGTCCCATTTGCCACGAAGCCTTTCCAGTTCCTTGATTTGCTTCTGTATCTCGATGCGCTCTGTGGCGGTAGCGGTCTTCAGTTTCTTTTGATAGAAGGCCAACTCGTTGTCAAGTTGTTCGTAGGTATGTATCTGGTCTGTGGCAAGTGCTGCGTGCGAACTGTCCTCGAATGCCGTTTTAAGGTCGTTCAAACGCTTTATCTCCTTGTCTATCTGTGCAAGGTTCTCCTTTGAAGTCTTGCGTCGCAGCTGTTGCTGGAACTGTATCTCGGCATCTATTCCTTCAAGTGTGTCGAGCGACACCGTGTGGTCGGCAGCGTCTATCTCCTCCTGTATGGTTCTCTGAAGTGCCTTGTATTTGTTGATGAGTTCCGTGAGAAGCTTTATCTTCTCGGTGTCCTCCTTGTTCGTCTTCTTCAGCCGAGCCTCATAAATGGAAATGTTCTTGCCTACATCTTCAAGTGTTTTCGGGTCAGTTATTGGAGTATCGTCCGCCGTTACCTTTGATGTCGTTGTGGTTTTCTTCGGTGTCGTTTTAGTTGTGCTGATACCTTGCTGTTTCTTGTCATTATCCTCTCGCTTTTTCTGCTCCGCCTTCAGTCTGCCGATTTCTTTATTCAGCCTTGTGCGCTCTGCCTCATTGCTGCGCGAGGTGTTCTTCAACTCGTTTTCAAGTTGGGTGATATTATCCGTCAGATCTTGGTCTGAAACATCTTTCAAGTCCTTGCGCGACAAATCTACAGACTTCCTTGACGCATCCAGTTTCTTTTGGGCACTCACCATGTGGTCTATGGCGGAATCATACTGCTTTTGCAAAATGCTGATTTCGCCAGTGAGTTTGTTTATCTGCCCACCAAGTTGGTCATAGTAGTCCTTTCCGCCAGCTGCGTTCTCATAGTTGTAGTGTATGTTGCCGTTGCCGTCCCAATACTGCTGACCGAGCTGATAACGCTCACTTTCCTTGCTTTCCTTTTCAAGTTGCTTGGCAGCAATTTGGGAAGCCAATACTTTCGCCTGTGCCTCATAGCCTATCTGCTCGCAATACACCTTGCTCTTGGCGATGAGCGTGTCATACCATTCCGCCGCGGTACGGTGATAACCGAAACTCTCGCCGTACTTTTTGTTCAACTCGTCCACCTTCTTCGTGGCATTCTTGTGGCTGTTGATAAGCGAGGCGAGCGAACTTACCTCCATGTCGATTTCCGCCTTGGCATTGGACGAGGCATTGCTGAAGGCGTCAGTACTGTCTTTCAGAATGTCCACGTCCTGCGCAGCGTCCTCCGCCTCGTCGCCCATGGAACTGAACAGGGTGATAATGCCAGTGATTATAACCGATATTCCCATGGTCAAGGCTGCATACAATGCCGTTACAGCCACCGTCAGGGCTGCCGTGCCAGCCGTTGCCGTATATCCGCTTGCCGCCAACATGTTCTGCGCCATAGACACCATCTTCTCATGTATGGCCAATGCCGTTGCCTTGATTGTAGATATGGAGAAAGCTGCACTCAGTGCTGTCAGGGAGGTTACGAACTTGCCGACGCTTGTAACGCATATCATCGTCTGCGCAGCTATGGTAACAAACGGCATCGCCCCCTGCACAAGTCCGCCGAGTTGTTCCTTGATGTCGCCCAACGTGTTCTCCAGTTGCTTCTGCCGTCCGGCATCCGTCTTGGCAAGTTCCTCGTTCATGTTTCCAACGTTGGCCGTAATGACCTCGGCAAGCATGGCAGCACGCTCACTCTCCGTACCGAACTGCAGTACCTGTTTCTGTGCCTCGTCAAAGGTGATGCCGACACGCTGCAGCACTTCCACCTGTCCCTGCATCGCCTTACCCATCATGTTGCCGATGCTCACGGCATCCTGATTGGTGGCGTTCAGTCCATTCTGCTGGGCGATGAGGTTGTTCATGGCGGGGATAAGTGTGTCAAGGCTTTGCTTCTCCTTCAGGAACGTGGCCATCTGCTGGGCACCGCTCAACTGCACCTCGTCGCCGATTACGCCCATTTCCTGCTGGGCGGAGCAAAATTCCTTGATGCTCTGTATATCTTCGTTGGTGCTGTTCATACGTTGCCGCATGATGGTCTCCAACTGGGTCTCTGCCACGAGTTGCACCTGGTAGGCTGCGGTAAGGTCTGCCATGACACTTTGCAGATCACTGATGGAGTCCTGGAGTACATCAATCGCTTGCGATGCCTGCGACCATGTGAGGATGTCGCTCTTCAGCCGCTCGCTCTCGTCCTGCACGCTCCTTATGACCCGACCGAGTTCTTCGGCATCGGCAGTAACACGCTTCGCACTGCCGTTGTCGTTGATTTTTATTATAAAACTGACCTCTTTTGCCATATTCTCATTTTTATTGTTTACCTTTGTGGCGGATACATTTTTGAACAACTTATGAGCGTAAACTTGAAACCCATACACGACCTTATCGTGCAGCACCCTTTCGCATCGGTGCTGACGGTGGCTATTTGTCTTGTGGCTTGTTTACCCATATTCTTATATGTCGTTACCAAAATCGCGGCCCTGATTAAATTCTTCAAAGGCAAATAATTGTTTATTTCAACCCTGCCGCCGCCTTTGCTTCCCTGTATCTGCGTAGGGTGTCTTCTTTGTCCATCTTCACTTCATTTTCCGACTTCTGCTCCGTCTCCCATGGAAATGACATAATGTCGGAGGCATCGAGCGTTTTCTTTGAATAAGGCTGCAACGTGCAAAGGCACTGCATGCGCAGACGTTCCCATTCGCCACGATCACGGCTTTGCTGCATCTCATTCCATGCTTTCCATGCTGCATAGAACTCAGAAGGGGTGCATCGGCAAAAGTCATCCATACTCATTCCAATGCACCCCATCGCTATACCGAGCAACTGTTCGATGTCGGGGTCTTCTACACTTTCCCCATCCTTTTTTTTTCAGCCGACTGCCTCACCTGCTCATTCCAATCATTGAGAACGTCTGGTGTAATGCTGTTGCAGAAAGTCTCGAAGTCCAGAGGGAACTCGGTGCCTTCCGCCTGGCTTGCGCACTTCACGCAGCACCACATCAGCATCAGCAGTTCTTCAAGGTCGTCCTGCTTGATTTGGCTCACATCCTTGCCCGTCTCTCGCTTGAACATGAGAAACGCTCCCATGACAAAGCCACAGGGATATTCTTTCCCCTTCAACGTTATCTTTATCATAGCTTATTCCGGATTTGATGCTTCACTAAGGCCATTGGCCACTTTCTCAACCTTGCCGCAGTTTTCCAACTGGAGGCTGTATTTGGCATCGTCACCGGCCTGTGCGTCAAGTTCCAGCGAGGTGATGATGTACTTGCCTTTGTAGCCACCGGTTGTCTTGCCGGTACGCTGGTCGCCATCGCGCAGACTGTAACGTCCGTCTATGGGTTCACCATTGAGTTGCATGTCCTTCAACTGATCGTAGGTCGGGGTCTCGGTGTCGCCATCCGTGAGGACACAGCCCTCGGCTGAAATGCTCTCGGAAAAACTCTTCACGAACTTCTCTTTCCACTTGCCGCTTGCTGCCTCCTTGGTTACGCGCTCACCAGTCTCCGTTGTGGTTGTCACCTTACAGCCAGTGGAGAAGCCCAACGCTTTTTCACCGACGCTCAGAATGAGATTGGTTCCGTCTAAAACACTTTTTGCCATATCTTTCTTGTTGTAATGGTTAATACTATGCCGGTCGCCACTCCGACGATAAAGGCGATGAGAAGCATCTTCCACGGATTGGAACTGCGTTCCTTTTCCGTTTTGGCTTCATTCTTCTGCTGCTCCAATGCTTTCTTGTAGCTCGCCATCTGGCGTTCATAGTACTCGCACTGGCGTTGCAGACTGTCGCAAGTGGCATACACAACGATGGTGCCACCTTTGTTCTGCACGGTTGCGCTGGCTCGTCCGTTCTTGGCTCGGTACTCTGCCTTTTCGGGTAGGTTAGTCAGTTCCGCCAGAGGTATCTCCAGCTTGGCTTCCTCCTGTGGTACTGTCTCCGTCCATGTGTGACGCACCTCGCTCTGGAGGGTGTCCGCGGATACTTGTTTCACGCTTTCCTCCGTGGCCACGCTCGCTTTTCGGCTTGTCGCGCAGCCCGACAAGAACAGGGCAATCATCATGATGCTTGCAACTGTTCGCAGTGTCGATAGCCTTCCTAAGACGCGCCATCTCGCGCTTCGAGGCTTCGAGGTATCTTCTTGTCTCATTGAGTTCTTCCTTCAATGGTTTCACGATGTTCTCTACCAAGATACGAGTGGCATGCTCGGCGTTGTCCATACGCACCGTCTCGGCATCGGCTTCTGCCTTCATCGATTCCGCTTTCGCTTTCCTTATGGTAGCCCGCAGCGTGCATATTGCAACAATGGTAGCCACCAGACCTCCGCCAAGGAGGACGTTCAGGACTTCGCTGATATTCATGCCATCCATATTTTTACTGTTGGTATATTCCTATTGACTTGAGCCACTTGGCTACATCGAAGGCTGGGCAGGCTTTATTTACGCCCGGAAGGTCGCAATGACCTACAATCTTGATCTGCGGAAAACGCTGATGGAAGTTCCGCACATAGTCGGTCATCGCCTTCAGCTGCGCAGGGGTGCGCGTGTCCTTGGGGTGCTTCATATCCTTGGTGCAGCCACCGGCATACACCACATGACGGCTCACACTGTTGTAACCCCTGGCACCATTGGTCACTTCCCACGGATCGACCTCCGCATCTTCGTTGTTATCGACAAGACGTTCCACCTTGCCGTCCAAGTGTATCAGGTCGGTATAGCCTACCTGCTTCCAGCCACGCCCACCCTTGCTTACCGGGTCGGTGTGCCAGTGGCGTATCTCTTTAGAGGTTACCTCACGGCCTTCAGGGGTGGCTGTGCAGTGTAGGACCAAATACTTCATTCTCGCCATTACGCTTCAGCTTTATATCCGCTGGTCATTACAACACCTGCGTCTGCCTTCTTGAACATGCAGATGAAGTAGTGGCGGAAGTTCACCTTGTTGCGCTGGTACTCGGGGTCATTCTCGGCTGCGCTCCAGTACATCTTGGTGGAGCCGGTAGCCTTGAACACACGCTGTGTGTAGAATGCGAATGAGCAGTGGAAGTCACCGGCTGTCTCTCCCTTGTCGCCGACTGCCTTTTTCTCGCCTTTGGCTGAGAAGTACGGGGTGTTGGCATACTCGTAGATGTCGAATCCGTAGAGCTTGCCCACCTTGCCGGTGTTGCGGTCGATGTTGTACTGCTCCTTGAAACGCTGGTC
>ULYL01009196.1_pt1 | contig 14420 bp, 10 predicted proteins | sample 1962211 | NCBI WGS metagenome assembly ULYL01 (sample SAMEA4835864, study PRJEB28245) | human gut metagenome | biome: gut microbiome; material: fecal sample | place: Denmark | collected 2008
GCGGGTCGTCCAGCAGGTGGTGGAAGTCCTCCTCGCCGGTGCGCAGGCACACGGTCTGCGCCAGATCCTCCTGCATCCGCAGGCCGCCCAGCAGCGCCCGCAGCACGCCGCCGCTCTCATAGACCAGCTCCTCTACGCTGAGACGGTTCTGGGTGTAGTTGACGTCGCTGGCGCTCTCAAAGCGGTACGCCGCGTAGCCACGCAGGGTGCCGCCGTCGTCGTACCAGCCCATGCGCCGCACCTGTATATCGTCTCTGGCGGCCCGCACCTCCTCGTCGAACTTCTCCACCATGCCGTGGTTTTTCGCCGCGAAGCGTCGCTGGCATTCCAGCACGGCGTCGAAATCCTCCGGCTGCAAAAGCCGCAGATGCCGCCGCGCCTCCTCATCCGGCCTCGGCAGCGCCGCCGTCGGCAGGCGGTATTCGTAGAGCTTCCCGGCGAAGCCGTAGCCCATCCGGCGGTAGAAGTCGATGCGGAACGGCAGCAGCAGCGTCAGCAGCGCGCCGTTTTCCCGGGCATAGTCCTCAAAATACCGCACCATGGCCAGCGCCGCACCCTTTTTCTTGTGGAGCGGATGCACTTCCAGCGCCATCAGGCCGCAGGCAGGCTGCATCTGTCCGAAGAAATTCATAGAGAACAGGATGAGCTTCATGGTACCGATGAGCGTATCGTTCTCGAAAAGCCCCACCGTGCGGGTCTGCCTGTCCTCCCGCAGCTCCAGAAGGTGCTTCTCCCGGTAGTGCTGCCGGCACTCGGCGTCCAGCGCCTTGTACGCCGGATAGGCGTTCAGGTAGATATCCAGATAGGCCTCGATGTCGCCCTCCGTCAGAGGACGGAACGCCCACTTGCGGGCAGCTGTCTCGTTGTGCATAAGCCGTACTCCTTTCGCCGCGTGCCGCGTACCACGATTATACCGCCATTCCCGCCGCTTGGCAACAGAAATGCCGGTGCTGGATGGGCGTTTGGCGGCATACAATGGCACTAAAAAACTGAAAGGGGCGCGGATGCGATATGAAAAAGGTAAAGGTATTCCTGCTGCGGCGTTGGTACATGGTGGGAGGCGCGGCGCTGGTGCTGGCGGCGGCGATCTTCTATGTGGTGAGCTATCCGGCCTCCGTCAGCACCGCCGCCTCCACGCGGCAGCTCCCTATCTATTCCGTGGAGCGGAGCCAGCGGGTGTGTTCCATCAGCTTCGACGCCGCGTGGGGCAACGAGGACACCCAGACGCTCATCGACATTCTGGAGAAATTCCACGTCAAGACCACCTTCTTTGTGGTGGGCGACTGGGCGGAGAAGTACCCGGAATCGGTGAAGGCGCTGCATGACGCAGGCCACGAGGTCATGAGCCACTCCAACCACCATGACCATTTCAACAGCCTCTCTGCCGATCAGATCATCGCGGATGTCACCGCCAGCAACGAGCGCATCGCCGCCGCCAGCGGCGTGACGCCCACGCTGATCCGCTGCCCCTACGGGGAGTACGACGACCACGTCATCTCCGCCATCCGCTCCATGGGCATGGAGCCCATCCAGTGGGATGTGGATTCCCTCGACTGGAAGGATTACGACGCGGACACCATCTGCCGGCGGGTGACCTCCAAGGTGCAGCCGGGCAGCATCGTGCTGTTCCACAACGCCGCCCTCCACACGCCGGAGGCGCTGCCCGCTATCCTCACCTACCTCATCAACGACGGCTACACCGTCCTCCCCATCTCCCAGCTCATCCTCCCCCCGCCCTACACCATCGACCACACCGGTCGGCAGTTTCCGGCGGAGGAATTGTCTTAAAAAACGTCAAAACGTACTTGTTTTTCCAAAAATTCGCGTTATAATGATAATAGTTCTTATACCATACCAAGGACTATGCAGGTTACTATGATAAGGTAGTACACCGCAGAGCACTGACGCCCCGCTTTTGCGGGGCGTTATCTCTATCCAGAAAAAAGGAGGGCGCGTTATGATCCCCTATGCGATCGGCTTTGATATCGGCATTACATCCGTAGGTTGGGCAGTCGTGGCTTTGGACAGTGAGGACAAGCCGTATGGCATTATCAACATGGGTTCCCGCGTTTTCGATGCCGCCGAGCAGCCCAAGACAGGAGCTTCCTTGGCAGCACCGCGGCGAGAGGCCAGAAGTGCACGCCGTCGGCTGCGCCGTCACCAGCATCGGCTGGAGCGTATTCGCCGCCTCCTTTTAACAGAAAATGTGATCTCCCAAGCAGAGCTGGATACCCTCTTTGCAGGGAAACTGGAGGACATCTATACATTGCGCGTCAAGGCGCTGGACGCGCCGGTTTTGCATACTGAATTTGCCCGCATTCTCCTGCACATTGCACAGCGGCGCGGCTTTCGCTCCAACCGCAAAGCCGAAACCGCGAAGGAGGATGGCGAGCTTCTGGCCGCCGTCAGCAAAAACCGGGCTCTCATGGTCGAAAAAGGCTACCGCACCGTGGGAGAAATGCTGCTGCAAGACCCGCTGTACGCCGCGAGCAAGCGGAATAAGGGCGGCCAGTACATCGCAACGGTAGGACGGGACATGGTGGCGGAGGAAGTCCGCGCCATCTTCCGCACCCAGCGCCAGCTGGGGCAGCCCTTTGCGTCGGAGGAGCTGGAATCCCGGTATCTCGACATTCTCCTGAGCCAGCGCTCCTTCGACGAAGGCCCCGGCGAGGGCAGTCCCTATGCCGGAAGCCAGATTGAGAGAATGATCGGCAAATGTACGCTGGAGGACGGTGAACAGCGCGCGGCAAAGGCAACCTACTCCTTCGAGTACTTTACGCTGCTGCAAAACATCAACCACCTCCGCCTGCTCCGCGGCGGCGAGGGCAGCCCGCTCACCCCCGCCCAGCGGGAGGCTCTCATTGCGCTGGCTCACAAGACCAAAGAGCTGAACTTTTCCCACATCCGCCGGGAGTTGGCCATTCCTGCGGACACCACCTTCAACGCAGTGTATTATAAGAATACGGACGATGCGGAGGAAGCGGAAAAAAAGACGAAGTTCTCCTATCTCAAGGCGTACCACCAAATGCGCACGGCCTTTAACAAGCTGTCAAAAAACCACTTCGACACCCTTACCCGCGCGCAAAAGAACGAGTTGGGACGTGTCCTTTCCACCTACAAGACCTCCGCCAAAATACGCGCCGCGCTGCTGCCTGCCGGACTGTCGGATGCGGAGCTTGACATCGCCGAGACACTATCCTTCAGCAAATTCGGCCACATTTCTGTAAAAGCCTGCGACAAGCTGATCCCCTTTCTGGAAAAGGGGATGAAGTACGACGAGGCCTGCGCCGCCGCCGGATACGACTTCAAGGCCCACAGCGGCCGGGAGCGCACCCAGCTTCTCCATCCGACGCCGGACGACCTTGCGGATATCACCAGCCCCGTCGTACGGCGGGCAGTGGCGCAGACCGTCAAGGTGCTCAACGCCATCATCCGCGAGCGCGGGTGCAGTCCTACCTTTATCAACCTGGAGCTGGCGCGGGAAGTGGCGCAGGATTTCACAGAGCGCAATCAGGCGAAAAAGAGCATGGATGATAACCGTGCCCGCAACGAGCGCCTCATGGAGCGCATCCGCGCGGAGTACGGCAAGGAGCATCCCACAGGGCAGGATCTGGTGAAGCTCAAGCTCTGGGAGGAGCAGCACGGCGAATGTGCCTACTCGCAGAAGCACATTTCCATCGAGCATCTCTTTGAGCCGGACTATGCGGAGGTAGACCACATCATTCCGTACAGCATTTCCTTCGATGACGGCTATAAGAATAAGATTCTGGTGCTGGCTGAGGAAAACCGCAATAAGGGCAACCGTCTGCCCTTGCAGTATCTACAGGGTAAGCGGCGGGAGGACTTCATCGTCTGGGTGGAGAACACCATTCGCAGCACGCCTAAAAAACAGCGCCTGCTGAAGGAAAAGCTCACATCCGAGGATGAAAAGCAATTCAAGGAGCGCAACCTGCAGGATACCAAGACCATGGCGCGATTCCTCCTGAACTACATCGGCGACCATCTGGCCTTTGCCGACTTTGCCGCCGGGCGTAAGAAACACATCACCGCCGTTAACGGCGCCGTGACCTCCTATATGCGCAAGCGCTGGGGCATCAGTAAGATCCGGGAAAACGGCGATCTGCACCACGCAGTGGACGCACTGGTCATTGCCTGTACAACAGACGGCATGATCCAACAGGTGAGCCGCTATGCCGCGCTGCGGGAGTGCGAATATGTACAGACGGAGGGTGGAAGCCTGGCCGTTTCCGTGCATACCGGCGAGGTACTCAAGAGCTTCCCCTACCCATGGCCGGAATTTCGCCGGGAGCTGGAGGCCCGCTTGGGCGACGATCCCCGCCGCGCCGTTATTTCCCAGCGCTTCCCCGTCTACCTGAACAACGATATTCCCGTCCGCAAGCTCTTTGTGTCTCGTATGCCCCGGCGCAAGGTCACGGGCGCGGCGCACAAGGAAACCATCAAAAGTCCCAAAGCCCTGCAAGACGGTGTTGTGGTCACAAAACGGCCGCTGACAAGCTTGAAGCTGGACAAAAATGGTGAGATCGCCAACTACTATATGCCGCAAAGCGACCGTCTGCTCTACGAGGCGCTGAAGGCGCAGCTCATGAAATACGGCGGGGATGGCGCAAAGGCCTTCACACAGCCCTTCCATAAGCCGAAAAGCGACGGAACGCCCGGCCCCATCGTCAACAAGGTCAAGCTATGTGAGCCTACGACACTGCACGTCCCTGTTCTGAAGGGTACCGGCGTGGCGGACAACGACAGCATGGTACGCATCGATGTGTTTTATGTGGAGGGCGAGGGGTATTACTTCGTACCCATCTACATCGCCGACACGCTGAAAAAGGAGCTGCCGAGCAAGGCGTGTGTAGCCTTCAAGCCCTACGAGGATTGGAAGGCCATGTCGGATGAAAACTTCATTTTCTCCCTGTATCCCAACGACCTGATGCGCGTGACCCACAAAAACAAGCTGAAGCTGACAAAGGCGCAGAAGGAGAGTACGCTCCCCGACACATACGAAACCAAGCAGGAGCTGCTGTACTATATCAGTGCAAATATCAATACAGCCGCAATTGCCTGCCGTACGCACGATGCCGCTTACGAGATAAAAAGCATGGGCATCAAGACCCTTGAAAAGCTGGAGAAATTCACCGTGGATGTGCTGGGCGAGTACCACAAGGTAGAACGGGAGCCCCGCATGGCCTTCAACAGAAAGTGAGGTTTTGTCATGGCTTTTCGGAACATTATCGTTGAAAGCCCTGCTGTCATCTCCCTGCGGAGGGAACAGTTGATCATCCGGACCGACAGTGACCACTCCGTGGCCATTGAGGATATTTCTGCGCTTTTGCTGGAAAGCCGCCAGACCACCATCACAACAGCCGCGCTGTCCCGCTTGGGGCAGTGCGGCTGTGCCGTTTTTGTCTGCGATGAAAAGCATCTGCCCTGCGCGGTCCTGGCGCCGTATCAGCAGCACAGCCGGGGGTTGCCCGTTGTGCGGATGCAGATCGCCATGACAGAGCCGGCGAAAAAGCGCCTGTGGCAGAGCATCGTCAAAGCCAAGATCTTAAATCAGGCCATCTGCCTGCATTTGACCGGCCACGCCTCACAGGCGGAGATCCTCCGCGCCATGGCGGAGAGGGTTCGTTCCGGCGACAGCGAAAATGTGGAGGCAGCCGCGGCGCAGTTCTATTTCCCCGTGCTGTTTGGGGAAGGCTTTACCCGCGGGGAGGACAACGGCATCAACGCGGGGCTGAACTACGGCTACGCGGTCTTGCGGGGGTGTATCGCGCGGCATCTGGCGGTATATGGTTTTCTCCCCTCACTTGGACTGCACCACCGCAGCACGCTGAACGCCTTTAATCTGGCGGATGATCTGATCGAGCCGTTCCGCCCGGTAGTTGACCTTTTGGCAGCGCGCAGCATAACCGAGGACGAGGAATTGTCTTCCCCGCAAAAAAGGCTCTTATTCAACTGCCTGAATCTGGATATTCTCTCCGGCAAGCAGCATCACAGCGTATCCTATGCCATTGAGCGGCTGGTGCAGAGCTTAAGCCGCTCTGCGGAACGGCCCGAAGCAGGTCTTTTGCTGCCAACGCTGCTGGAAACAGAGCAGCACCGCTATGAATAAGTTTATGAGGATCATGGTGTTTTTTGACCTGCCTGTCAAAACAAAGGCGCAGCGCAGGGAGGCCACCCGCTTCCGTAATTTCTTGTTGGCGGACGGATACCATATGCTGCAATACTCCGTCTATGCCCGGGTCTGCAACGGCATGGATGCGGTGGAAAAGCACCGCCAGCGCGTAAAGCAGAATTTGCCGGCGAACGGCGCGATCCGCCTGATGGTCATCACGGAGAAGCAGTACGAGGCGATTGATATACTTTTAGGAAAATTAACGGAGGCGGATGACAAATTTCAATGCGAGCAGCTTTCGATTTTTTGAAAGAAAAGTCGCCCAAGGCATTGCCTTGAGCGACTTTTCCGGTAGCCTATTATACCATACCAAGAACTACCAGGGAACTACAACCGCCTCCGGACACGCTCACGACAGTCTTCTATTATACCATACCAAGAACTACCAGGGAACTACAACGCATATAAAGCCGAAATGAAAATGGACGGCATTATACCATACCAAGAACTACCAGGGAACTACAACCTCATCCGATTTGACCATACGCCAGAACAGTATTATACCATACCAAGAACTACCAGGGAACTACAACAGACCACCTTGATGTACCGGGGCTCCGAGGGATTATACCATACCAAGAACTACCAGGGAACTACAACGGTATACGGTCACGTACTGCCAGTACGGAGATATTATACCATACCAAGAACTACCAGGGAACTACAACGCTTCACGGAAGTGCTCCGCGCTGTTGTCGATTATACCATACCAAGAACTACCAGGGAACTACAACGACCAGCACGTCAGGGTATGAGGATGAGCGATTATACCATACCAAGAACTACCAGGGAACTACAACTTTGTGATGCGAAGCATACGGTCACACCTCATTATACCATACCAAGAACTACCAGGGAACTACAACCCAAGGAACGGAGCTATAATAGAGCTGACGATTATACCATACCAAGAACTACCAGGGAACTACAACATGTCGCGGGGTACATAATCGAGACCAGAAATTATACCATACCAAGAACTACCAGGGAACTACAACGTAATACCGCTGCAGGCCGACGCGCCGCTCATTATACCATACCAAGAACTACCAGGGAACTACAACGCCAGAGCAGCAGACGACATAGCCGATGGGATTATACCATACCAAGAACTACCAGGGAACTACAACCTTGCTGGTTTGTACTGTGATATTCCCTTTTATTATACCATACCAAGAACTACCAGGGAACTACAACGGCATTGGGATGAATAGCGGCAGCATTGCGATTATACCATACCAAGAACTACCAGGGAACTACAACTCCTCTCCGGTGTGGTGATTTTCTATCTCTAATTATACCATACCAAGAACTACCAGGGAACTACAACGTCTGCGGTGCTTCAAAGAAACTTCAAAAGATTATACCATACCAAGAACTACCAGGGAACTACAACCGCTGCGATACGGCGGTGAATAACGGTATGATTATACCATACCAAGAACTACCTGGGAACTACAACATGCCCTTTCCGCTCAGGAAAAGAAGCGGAATTATACCCTGCAAGGATCTCACGGTCAGAACTCCCGCGCTGCTGCTCGGCAATTTTTGTGTTGCTTTTTTCGTCCGAAGTGGGTATAATGGTATCAGAAGGTTGAGCATTGCTCTTTCCGCTTTCAGCGGACGGGGTAACGTCGGCATGTAAAGTCCGCCGGGTGCTCGGCCTTTCGTTTTGCCGTTCGGCGCTGGAGCTATACACATATTCGCCATCACTCCGTTCCTTGACGTTGATCGTCACGCGGTACGGGGTGCTTTCTTTTGTACAGACGCCACACCATCACAAAAGCGCGTGCGAGCATCGCACGCGCTTTTCTCGTGAATGTGGAGATCTATAACCGTACTTCGACCTCCGGGAAAAGTTTTCTCCCGCTGCCGGCGCCGTAGTTTCCTGATGCCCACAACTTTGAACAAGGGCTGCATAACCAATAACAAAAAGAATAACCCGCCTCCCTCGCAACATTGAACACAGTGGGAGACCATTGCTTTTCATAAAAACGGCGCAGACCGTGGAACGGAACGGTTTTTACTCCGCCAACTCGAAGGTATCCCGCTGGTTCACGGCATCCAGCGCCAGCTGCGCCCGAGACAACGCATCAGCAGTCTCTTCGTAGTCCGCCTCCACCGCGGCCAGATCGTAGTTGGCATAGGTGTAGTCGATGATGTTGGACTGCCGCCCGTACTGCTCCTCCACCCGCTCCTTGGGCAGCCGCGCCTTCATTTCCGCCAGCTTGTTCTTCCGCTGGGTGAGCTGGGGGATATAGACCAGCATCTCGTCGATGGTCATGTGGAAGTCAGGGATAACGTGGGTAGCGTTGAACACATTGATGGCGTGCTTTACCTTGCGGATACGCTGCTCCAGCTCCGCCAGCCGATTCTGGGTGTCGGCATAGTCGTAGGCCGGGCGCACGGACTCCACATCCTCGCCCATGGCGGCGCAGAAATCCTTACTGCGGCTCTCCTTGTCCAGCAGGGCGGCGTGCTCACCGTGCAGCTTTTTCAGCAGCTTATTGGCCTGTGCAGAGGTGTATGTCATGGTCGTTCGTCCTTTCTCTTTTATAAATTTTCACTCTCATTATACATGATTTTGCGGCGCAAGTCCAGCAAAAGACGAGTGTATGCCCATCGTTCCGCCGTCTCCACCAAAATGTCGCTCCCGCGCCGTTCTCCCCCGCGTTCTCCAGACCGGACGCGGGGAGCTCGATACAAAAAAACCGTGCCCGGCCGGAGCCGGACACGGAATGAGGGGTAAACCCCATGGAAAAGACAAATTGTGAAGCTTTAAAACGGAAAAGACAAATTGTGCGGTTTGGTGTGCGCCTTACTTCATCTGCAGGCGGTTTTCGCTATCCCAGCTGGTGATGTCCAGATTCCGGTACTGCCGGCGCAGACGGGTCAGCTCCTCGTTGTCACCGCCCAGCGCGGCAATGCGGTTCACCACAGCCAGATCGGCGGCGGACATGGGTGCGTCGCTGTCCGTACCACAGGCGGCGCAGTGATAGGTCTTCCCATCGTATGCTACATCGCTGCTGCCGCAGACAGCGCAGCGGATCGTTTTCGTTACCAGTGCCATAATTCGTTACCTCCATATATTTCAAATTTTCCTGTCGACAATAGAATCATAGCACAGGATTTATTATTTGTAAAACGCATTATTGTACTTGCAACTATGAGTAAATGTATGATAGAATAAACTCAGAAACGAGGTGAGCGCATGAGCATAACCAAATATCAGATGTTCCTGAAGACGGCGGCCTGCGGCAACTTCTCCAAGGCGGCGCAGGCGCTGAACTTCACCCAGTCCGGTGTCAGCCACGCGGTGCAGTCGCTGGAGGAGGAACTGGGCGTCACGCTGCTGAGCCGCAATCGGGGCGGCGTAGTGCTGACAGCGGATGGCCGGGCGCTGCTGCCGGAGATCGAAAAGCTGTGCGCCGCCCACCACGCGCTGATGCAGTCGGCAGCCAGCCTGCGGGGCATGGATGCCGGTCTTGTCAAGGTCGCCACCTTCTCCAGCGTGTCGGCCCAGTGGCTGCCGTCCATTCTCAAGAGCTTTGGCGGACAGTACCCCAGCATCGAGTTTGACGTGGTCACCAGCGACTTCTACGAGCAGGTGGAGGAGTGGATCCTGAAGGGTACGGTGGACTGCGGCTTTCTGCGATTGCCCTCGGTGAAGCGCCTGCAGACCTACGCGCTGCACCGGGACGAGCTGCAGGTCATCGTCCCCTGCGACCACCCCTACGCCCGGACGAACCCCTTCCCGGCAGAGGCACTGGCGGAGGAGCCGTTCATCCAGCTGGAGGAGGGCGAGGACTACGAGATCCGGGCGGCCTTTGACGAGATGGGCATGCGGCCCAACGTGAAGTACACCGCACGAGAGGACCGCACCATTCTGGCCATGGTATCCAAGGGGCTGGGCATCAGCCTGCTGCCGGAGCTGATGGTGCGCCACAGCCCCTACCCGGTGACGGCCTGCCGCCCGCCCATGACGTTTTACCGGAACATCGGCATCGCGGTAAAGGACGAGAAGGCGCTGTCCGCCTCCACCCGCCGCTTTGTGGAGTACGTCCGTGGCTGGGTAGCGGAAAACGGCGGCAAGTAAAACAGCATGACGAAAAGGCCCTCCGGCTGCGCCGGAGGGCCTTTTGTATCGTTTCGAAGGGTTACAGCTGTTGACCGCCCAGATAGACGGCGCGGCGTGTATTTGCCAATAGCATACGCCCTTTTCAGGATGAAATGCAAGGAAATCTTCGCGGCTGACACGGCCGTCTGCGCCGCACATTAGATAAAGGACATGAACAGCAGCAATATGATGAGGAACCCGAAATTGAATGCAGAGAACTGCCAAATATAGCTTTTTGTCTTGTCCGGGTTGTGGCGCACATACTCGCGGAATGTGATAAGGCTTGCCAACGACGCAATCAGTGTTCCCACGCCGCCGATATTTACGCCAACCAGCAGATCCGGATAGTTGTCCGTAAACTGCGAGAGCAGGATCGCCGAGGGTACGTTACTGATGCACTGGCAGCTCAATGTACTGAACAGCAGCGTATTGCGTGCAAGAAGTGACGAGAAGAAGTTTCGTACCACTTCGATCCGTCCCATATTTCCGGCGAAGATGAAGAAAAATACAAACGTAAGCAGCAGCGGGTAATCCACCATTTTTAGTGCTTTTGGATCCAGGAACAACAGGGCGGTAGGGATCACGATCAGACCGACCCAGTACGGTATTCCGCGGAAAACAATGACGATTGCCAGCGTGAACAGCAGAAGGTAGACAACTGTACGCCACGGTGTGACCTCCAGACGCTTATTCTCCAGTTCCATTTCCTCCGGTTTCACAAACACAATGCAGCATAAGGTGATCAGCGCGACAGAAATCGCGAAGGGCGGCAGCATGATCGCGACAAATTCACCGTTGGGAATGTTGAACTTCGTGTACAAAAACAGATTCTGCGGGTTTCCGAACGGCGTCAGCATGCCGCCCAAATTCGCGGCGATATTCTGCATGATAAAGGTGAACGCCATGTATTTTTCTTTTTGCGTGGAGGACAGCACAAAATACCCCAGCGGCAGAAACGTCAGCAGCGCCATATCGTTTGCGATCAGCATAGAGCCAATGAACGTGATATATACCAGTATCAATACACACATCCTGGCGTTTTTGAACTGCTGCACGACTTTTCTGGCCAGCATATAAAAGAAGTTGATATTTTTCAGCGCACACACCACCGCCAGCACGCAAAACAGGCAGGTCAATGTTTTCAGGTCAAAATACCCCAGGTATGTGCTGTCCACAGGGACGATGAAGCTCGTCACCACTGCCGCAAAAAGGGCGACAAGCATAACGACATTCTTTTTCGAAAATGCCGCGAAGCTTTTCACTTTTTCTTGAGATAACAGATTCATTAAATGTTGTCCTTTGCTTGAATACGATCCTGCCGGATCTTGTTGCGGATGCAATAGTCATAGATCGCGGAACCTTCATTGCAGTACACGACCACCGTCTTTTCGCATCCGTCAAACAGTCCCCAACCCAATTCCACGACCGAGTCAGGAATGATGATTTTTTCCAAACTTGTGCAGCCCCGGAAGGCGCAATCGTCGATCCGCTCCACGCTGTCCGGAATCTCCAGCTCATCCAGCAGTGAGCAGTTGCTGAACGCGCCTTCACCGATCTCGCGGACACTGTCGGGAATGGTGATGCGGTTGAGCTTCTTGCTCTCACAAAACGCCCAGTCGCAAACGCTCACAACGCTGTCCGGGATGTCATACTGTACCTCTCTGCTGCTGGCGGGATAGGCGATCAGGATGGACTTGTTTTTATTGAACAGCACATGGTTGCTGCCATCACGCTTGATGGGGGCAGATTTGTAGTATTTGTTCTTGCTGTCCACCTGAATAGATCTGATGGCGGAGCAGCCTCTGAAGGGGGCGTCACCGATATTGGATACTGTTGAGGGAAGCTGCACCTTTATCAGCGACGTACAATTCTTAAAGGCGGCCTTGCCAATTTTTCTGACGCCCTCCTGCATATTGATCTCGGTAATGCTGGTACAGCCGTTGAACACCAAGTCGTCGATCTTCGTTACCGTCTCCGGCAGAGTTATGGAGGTGAGCCCCACACAATCGGCAAACGCACTTTCTCCCAAAATGGTCAGGTTCGCGGGCAGTCTGATACTCTTCAAGCTGCGGCAGCTGTTGAATACACCGCCATAGATCTCCGTGATCCCATCGGGAAGCTCCACCTCTTCCAGTGCAGAACAGTTTTCAAATGCACGCTCACCGATCTTGATGCAGTTATTCCGTACCACCAAGGATTTCATGCTGACGCAGTCTCTAAAGGCGCTGGTGTGAATTTTGACTGTTTTTTCCGGTACATCCATTTCCTCCAAATTGCGGCATCCTCTGAAGCTTTCCTCCCCGATCTCTTCAAGGGTCGACGGCAATTTGATGTGGTGCAGGCGGATGCGATCCTTGAACGCACCGTCAGCAATGATGCGGATCCCCTCGTCGATCTCAATGTCCGTGCCGTTGTCCTCGCACCGCTCGACGACATCATTGTTCTTGGTCAGGCGATCCATTGCTGTGGCAGGCAGGTCGCGTACCATCGCCCGGACCAGCTTATCCAGATTATCTGCGGTACTGTGGTGCGTATTCGCAAAAAGAAGCTGGAATGCCGGCGGAAGCTCCACGTTATCAAGATAAATGGGGTACAGCCGCTTTCCGTTTTCTCGTGCAACAATGATCTCCATGCCGCAGAAGGGCGAGGCCATGGAATTTTGGGATACGAACACCAGGATCGCATCCGCAGCCTCGATCCGCACACGCAATTCGTCGCGGAAATCATTTCCGTTTTCGCAGGATTCATCATACCAGATCCTGTATTTCTTGTCGTACAGGGCATCCAAAACGGGGTACACTCTGTTGGAGTCTTTGTGCGAGTAACTCACAAACAGATAGGGCTCCTTGTTTCCCGTCTAAATCCAAGCAGTGTCACCCCCGCTATGCGCCCCGCCCTCCCATATGAAAAAAGCACCGTGCAGCGCATCAAGGCCACACGGTGCTTCTTATTTACATCCGCATTCAAGTCTGCTCCAGGCAGTTCTCATCAAACGCCACCTCCGCACCGCAGAGGTTGTCCAGCAGCGTATCGTTGTCGTAGAAAGCGCTCTCATGGACCCGCAAAGTCATCCAGTCGCCCGGCATCTCCGCCAGCCGGATGGCGGTGCCGTTGCGGATAAAGCGACCGCCGTAGATATTGCTGCTCCAGGAGCTGCTGCCATTGGTGTCGATGCACAGCGCCACGCCGTTACGGCTGAAATCGGAGCGCTGCACCCAGATCCAGCCGCCGTCCGCCGCCAGCGCACCCACATCCCAGCCGGAGATCTCGCAGCGATCGAGATAGGTGGGTGCCTGCGCCTTTATACCGGTGCCGCCGCTGCCCCGGAGCCGGCAGCCCTGCAGCACCACGTGCATATCCACCACCGTATTCTCCGGCAGCCGCTCCACCGTCACCGGCGAGGCAAAGGTGGTACCGTCGTCATGGGCCACAAGCTTCACAGGACGCCGGATGGTCAGCGGCTGGTCATACGTCACCGCCGGCAGATAGATGGTCACAGCCGTCTCAAAGCTGACCTCCCCGGTCAGCCTGTCCAGCAGCGTCTGCAAGGCCTCCGTCGTGTCCAGCGCCGTGTCCTCCCAGCTATACGACTGGACGGGCTGCTCACCGCACTCCACCACCTGCCGCAGGGTGATCTCGTCGCCGTTTTTCATATACAGCGTCCAGATAATGTCGTTATAGGTGCATTTGCTGGTGACATGGTGCTCGTGGGCGTACAGCGCCCCGGCGTCGGCGTAGTTGTCTGTGGCTGCGTCCACCACGCAGGCGTCGCCCTCCTGCTCCACAACCTGAATGGTATGACGCTCCACCAGCGCCGAAAACGCCGCGCGCACGTCCTCCTCCCTGTCATCCGCCTTCACCACAAACAGGCACAGCGGGCTGCTGCCCTCCTCACCCCGGAGCAGCAGCTCCTTCCGGTGGCTGGCGGGCACACCGCCGCCGTCAGGCTGCGGACTGAAGCAGGCAAATACATGGTAGAGCGTACCGTCCGCCCCGTCGTACCACACCTGTCCCGTGTCCTGCTTCAGTGTACCCTCCAGACTGTCCGGCTGCTGGGGATCCGGCACGGGCGGGTCATATCCGACGGCTCTGCCACCGGCCAGCGCCCAGATG
>ULYL01036420.1_pt1 | contig 14375 bp, 10 predicted proteins | sample 1962211 | NCBI WGS metagenome assembly ULYL01 (sample SAMEA4835864, study PRJEB28245) | human gut metagenome | biome: gut microbiome; material: fecal sample | place: Denmark | collected 2008
CTCATAAATCGCTCATTCTAAGCTATTCGGCAGATTTTAGCATAATTTTCTATAAAAAGTCCCACAGATTATTATTTTTAAGTCCCACAGATTTACACAGATACTTTTTATCTTTTAAGTCCCACAGATTTCACAGATTTACACAGAACATTCTGATGATAATGGGATAATAAAATCTGTGTAAATCTGTGAAATCTGTGGGACTTTAAAATAATAATCTGCGGGACTTAAAAAAACAATCAGTGGGACTTAAAAAAAATAATCCGTGAGAAAAAAACAATCTGTGGGGTGATGAAAAAAAAGCCCTGAGCAGAATGGTCTGCCCAGGGCAATATTTCCCGTGAAAAACGGGAGGTGCTTTTACTTGAAATATCTCTTGTAGAGACCAGCGAAGCCAGCGCAGTGGCGAGCCTCGTCCTTAGCCATTTCGTGAACCGTATCGTGGATGGCATCAGAACCCTGCTCCTTAGCGAGCTTGGCAATGCGGAACTTATCCTCGCATGCACCCTTCTCTGCAGCGATACGAGCCTCGAGATTGCTCTTGGTATCACCCAGAACCTCACCCAGCAACTCAGCAAAACGAGATGCGTGGTCAGCCTCCTCGAAAGCATAACGCTTGTAAGCCTCTGCAATCTCAGGATAACCCTCACGGTCAGCCTGACGAGCCATGGCAAGATACATACCCACCTCGCCGCACTCACCTGCGAAGTGATCCTTCAAACCCTTGATGACCTCCTCATTGACGCCATCCTTATATGCCTGACCGAGAACGTGAACTGTAGCGAATGTCAAATCGTCATCCACTGCATCCTCCATCTCCTTGAACTTGCTGGCTGGAGCCTTGCAGATAGGGCACTTCTCTGGTGCCTCTGTTCCCTCGTAGATGTAACCGCAAACGGTGCAAATAAACTTCTTCTTCATAATGTTAATGTTTTAAATGTTATTGTATATAATATGAGTTAATTCAACTTCTTGGCACATTCAGCGCAGATGCCCTTGTAGTAGAGCTGCTCTTCCTGTACGATGTTGCCATTGATCACCTTGTCGCTTTTCAGTGATGGTGCCTCCTCGTCGAAGAGGTCGATGATCTTACCGCAATGCTTGCAGTAGAAATGGACATGACTGTCGGTATTGCCATCATAGCATACACGATGGTCGTCGATAGTAATCATTTGAGCTGCATGCTTCTCGCTTAACATTCTTAGTGTATTATAAACTGTGGTACGACTCAACGTTGGAACCTCCTCGCAAAGAGCCTGGTACACATCGTCGATTGTAGGGTGGGTAGGATGCTTGATCAGGTAATCCATGATGGCTAGTCTCTGTACCGAAGGACGAACGCCACTCTCCACCAATCTAGTGTAAGCTTCTTTCTTCTTCATGCTTTTTATTTATTACTGTTGTTGATTTTTCTGAGTGCAAAGGTAACATATTTATTTTTAATAACAAAATAATTCTGTAAAAAATCCAAATAATTTTAGGACTTTTTACAGAATTAATTGAATTTTCACTATTTCGGGGTCGATTTTACTGTTTTTCCTGGAGTTTTTCGATGAAAGCCTTCATTTCAGCCTCATGTTCCTTTGCCTTGAGGAAGAGGTGCCACTGGTTCTTAGCTCTTACGAGGTTGTGCTCAGGATATTTGCACTTCCAGTAGTGGTCGCCGTTGAGGTAATCCCAGAGGAAGCGCACTGCCTGCATGTATGGGAAGAGCTCGGCTGCATGAGGCAGGAGGGAAATCTCAAGAGGGGAGAGGAAGGCTGATGCTGACTCCACGTAGCCACGGGTGAAGGATTCGAAGATGTCCATGCGGAAATCTATCTTTTCGAACTCTGGAGAATCCTCGGCGATGGTATTGGCTGCCGTACGGAGGAAATCGCCGTAATCGCTCACGAAGAGGGATGGCATTACGGTATCGAGGTCGATGACGCACAATACGCGGCCCTCCTCATCAAACATCATGTTGTTCACCTTGGTATCGCAGTGGCAGACGTGCTTCTGCAGCTTGCCTTCACGGAAGAGGCGCTGGCAGAGACACATCTCGTCCATATAGCTCTCTATCTCTGCGATGAATTCCTTCACGCCCGCTGCGCGTCCGGCACGGTCTTCCTTTACAGCCTGGCGCAGCTGGTCGCGGCGCAGTTCCATGTTGTGGAAATCAGGGATGGTTTCGCCGAGGCGGTCGGTGATGTCGGTGAGCTGTGCCTCGAACTCGCCGAAGGTCTTGCCGGCGTAGTAGGAACTTTCTGGGTTGACAGCTTCCAGGGTGATGGCACGAGGGATGAAGACGGAGATGCGCCAGTACTGCTGGTCCTGGTCCTTGACATAGGTCTTGCCGTCGTGTGCCTTGACGAAGGTGAGTACCTTGCGGTCGATATCGTCAGCGCCCTTTGCTTCGAGCTGCTGCCGGATGTGGGTGGTCACTTCCTCGATGTTGCGCTGCAGGAGGTCAACATCGGTGAAGATGGCGTTGTTGATGCGCTGCAGAACGTAGTCGGGTGCATCTTCTTCCTGGGTTGTCACCTTGTAGGTGTCATTGATGAGTCCGTTACCGAGGGGTTTAATCTCGCTTACAGTTCCCTTGATGTCGAACTGGTTGAGGATAGTTGTAAGATCTTTCATTTTAGTTATTGATTATTTATTATTGATTAATTTTAATTACTAGGGATTTTTTTGCCCTAAGGCAAAGGTTATCTCAGGTCGATAACCTCAGCTTTAGGGAATTCCTTGCTGTTGAAGGTGAAGGCACTGTTGGCGATGTTTTTCGCCTTGAAGCCATAGATATCGATGGTGCTCCAGGTAGAGCCCTGGCGCATCTTCACCTGTGATGGCACGTGGGTCTTCTTGTTGATGGTGATGTACATCTCTGCCACGGTGCGCTTCTGGTTGTTGGCTACGAGGTGAACCTGGTAGTTGCTGCCCACGGTCTTGAGGGTGCTCTTGTAGCCCGTCTTGTAGATATTGATGAAGGTATATGGATTCATCGACATCTGCTGTGCCTGGGTAGGGTTGGTGACGTTCACCTCATTGGTCTTCTTCATGTACGACCACTGTGTCTTTCCGTTATACCATACGATAGCCTGCGGCGTGCGTGCGTTGAACTTATTGCCCTTGATGGCAATAGAACCGCTGGTGGAACCATATTTAGGGCTTGACAACTTGAAGCTGGCGCTGGCGCCCTTCTTGTTGCCCACGATGGCAGCTGTCTTGTCGAGTACCTGCTGGGCTGTCTGTGCCATAGTGCCCAGGCTCATCATCGCTGCGAAAGCGATAGCTAGAAATTTTTTCATATCCTTACTGTTTATGATGTATGTTAATTGTATATGAAGCCGTAAAAGCGACCTTCAGATGATTAGACGCTTCTACGGCTTCAAGGTTTAATAATTTTATGAGTTTCTGAGCTGGAGCAGGAGGTTGTTGAGCTGATTCTCATCCTGTATCAGCACTTCACGCGGCTTGCTGCCCTGGGCTGCACCAACGATGCCGGCTTCCTCCATCTGGTCCATCAGGCGTCCGGCACGGTTGTAGCCGATGCTGAATCGGCGCTGGATCATGCTGGTAGAACCCTGCTGGGAGAGGACGATGGCATGGGCTGCCTCCTCGAAGAACGGATCCAGATTCTTGGCATCCACTGTGCCGCTGCCGGAAGGACCACCCTCGTTGTTGGCTGGCTCTGGCAGTTCCATCGGCTCAATAGGACCAGGCTGCTCCTGGATAAACTCGTTGATGCGCTCAATCTCAGGCGTATCAACAAAGGCACACTGCACACGTACCGGCTCCTGACCGTTGAGATAAAGCATATCACCACGACCTATCAGCTGGTTGGCTCCGGTGCGGTCGAGGATGGTCTTCGAGTCGATGGCAGACGTCACCTTGAAGGCTACGCGGCCAGGGAAGTTTGCCTTGATGTTACCGGTGATGATGCTGGTGGTAGGGCGCTGGGTAGCGATGATCATGTGGATGCCCACGGCACGTGCCAGCTGGGCGATGCGGGCGATAGGAAGCTCCACTTCCTTGCCGGCGGTCATGATCAGGTCACCAAACTCATCTATGATGACTACGATGTATGGCATGTACTCATGTCCATCGGTCAGTCGCAGCTTATGGTTGATATACTTCTGGTTGTATTCCTTGATGTTTCGGGCTCCCGCCTTCTTCAGCAGGTCGTAGCGGCTATCCATCAGGACACAGAGACTGTTGAGGGTGCGTACCACCTTGGTTACATCGGTGATGATCGGCTCGTCCTCGTCAGCCAGTGCTGCCATGAACTTGTTGGTGATGCGCGAGTAAACACTGAACTCCACCTTCTTAGGGTCGATGAGCACCAGCTTGAGCTCGTTAGGATGCTTCTTATATAATAAGGAGGTTATGATGGCATTCAGACCCACAGACTTACCCTGACCCGTAGCACCGGCAACGAGCAGGTGTGGAATCTTGGCAAGGTCTACCATGAACACTTCGTTTGTAATCGTCTTACCCAGCGCGATAGGCAGCTCCATCTTGGTTTCCTGGAACTTCTTGGAGTTCAGTGTGCTCTCCATGCTCACAATCTTAGGGTTGGCGTTAGGCACCTCGATACCGATGGTACCCTTGCCAGGGATAGGAGCAATGATACGGATGCCGAGCGCCGCAAGACTCAGGGCGATATCATCTTCCAGGTTCTTGATCTTGGAGATGCGGACACCCTCGGCAGGCTGAATCTCATAGAGGGTGATGGTAGGACCCACGGTGGCACGGATGGTCTTGATCTGTACGCCGAAGTTGCCGAGCACCTCGATGATTCTGTTCTTGTTGGCGCGCTGCTCCTCCTCGTCGATGGAAACGCCGTCGTCCTCATATTTCTTCAGGAGATTGAGGGTAGGGTATTTGTATCTTGTAAACGGTTCCTTCGGATTGATAGGCGTATTGAGCACCTCGGCACTGCTGACTGTATTTCCCGATGCCTTTTCGTCAGAGGCAGCCACGGAGATATCCATGTTGAGCGCCTCGCTGGCAGCAGCAGCCTTCATCTCCTCATCTTCCTGCTTGGCTCTTGCCGCACGCAGCTGACGCTGCTGTTCCAGGAAAGAAAGTGGTTTTCCGGCAGTCTCAGCATCGGTCTGCTCTTCAGCAGCATTCTCCTGACTGTCGGCAGCATCAGCCGTTTCATCGGTCTGGGCCAGCCCGTTCTCCTGGCTTGCAGGCTCTGAGAAGGTCTTGTCAGGGGCTACGTCCAGGTCGATGACGGTAGGTTGCTCATCGTCCTTGTATTCTTCCTGTTCCTCAGGCTGTTCCTCGGTCTGCCCCTTGGCAGCATGCGCATAGGCCTCGTCGATGGCGTTGGTTTCAGCCTTGTTGTCGTGGTTGGTAATCTCGAACTTCACCTTATTAGATATATATCCGATAGGGTTGAGTGCCTTTCTGATGATGGTGATGGTCTCAGACGTGAGATAGGTGAGGAAGGCGATAGCCACGAAGAGGAGGATGGCGGTAAGTCCCGGAGGCCCCACTACGTTTTCCAGGTTCTGTACCACGAAGAGTCCATGCTTTCCGCCGGGATTGAAGATGAGTCCACCCATGATAGGAGTGAGGAACTTGGCGAAAGTGACAGACGACCATATCATGACAATCATCAGGCAGAAAAACCATTTCCAGAGGTTCACCTTGTATGCATTCATGAGCTGCAAGCCAGCCATGATGATGTAGCAAGGCAGGAGGAATGCCGGGAAACCGAAGTTCACGGCTATGAGCCAGTAGGAGATGATGGCACCCAGGGAGCCGCAGTAGTTCTGGAACTGCTGCTCGTTGTTGGTCCATTCGCCTGCTTTCAGATTCTCCAGTATGCTCTGGTCGGCATATCCCGTGTTGAGGAATGAAACCATAGCGATGATGGTGACAATAGCAATACCAATCAGCGCCAGCCCTAGGAAAAAGTCGGTGATAGTATTGTTAAAAATATATTGCAAACCTATAGCTTCGCCAAAAGATTTGGCTTTGCGTTCTGTTCTTTTTTTAGCCATTTTTTTTGTCTTTGAATATTTTATCTGCAAAATTAGCGAAAATAAATGAAAAAACCGCTCTTTTCTCAGGTTTTTTTTTTAATTTTGCAAATTGTAAAGAATAAAATGAGTAATGAGGATTATTTTCACTAAATTCGATAAGAAATCAATAAACAGTTTGCCGAGGATTCTCTTCCCAGGTAAAATCGTACTGATTGACAAGGCTGAAGACACGGAAGAAGCCGTAAACTTCCTCCTGAGCCAGCCCATTCTAGGTGTAGATACGGAGACCCGTCCTTCGTTCAGCAAGGGCAGGGGATTCCAGGTTTCGCTGCTCCAGGTGAGCACCCGTGATACCTGCTATCTCTTCCGTCTGCATCTGACGGGCATTACGCCTGCCATCATCCGGTTTCTGGAAGACAAGACGGTGCCCAAGGTGGGATTGTCATGGCATGACGACCTGCTGCAGCTGCATAAGAGGGCTGAGTTCAAGCCGGGATATTTCATAGAACTGCAGGACGAGGCGAAGAAGTTCGGACTGCAGGACATGAGTCTGCAGAAGCTTTATGCCAACCTCTTCCATCAGAAAATCAGCAAGGCACAGCGGTTGAGCAACTGGGAGGCTAGCGAGTTGAAGGACTCGCAGATGGCGTATGCTGCCACGGATGCCTGGTGCTGCATCAATCTCTATGAAGAACTGCTCCGACTGAAGCAGGTGGGAGATTATGAGCTCGACGAACTGTAGGATTCGGAAATAAATAATTTTATAGTAGCTAATCAATAAGGTATATATAAATATGTATAAGAGCATATATTTGAAGAAAGGTAAAGAGGAATCGCTCAAGAGATTTCATCCTTGGATTTTCTCCGGTGCCATCCAGGCGATGGATGAAGGCATCGAGGAAGGAGAAATCGTTAGAGTGATTACACGTGGGGGTGATTTCATCGCCGTAGGTCATTATCAGATCGGTTCTATCGCCGTGCGCGTTCTTTCCTTCAAGGATGTAGAAATCAATGAGGAATTCTGGTGCTCACGCCTGGAGTCGGCGTATAAGATGCGTGTGGCTGTGGGTATCGCCGAGAATCCTGAGAACAATACTTACCGTCTGGTGCATGGAGAAGGAGATAACCTGCCAGGACTCGTCATCGACTGCTACGGACCTACTGCCGTGATGCAGGCTCACAGCGTGGGCATGCACGTATGCCGTATGGAAATAGCCAAGGCGCTGAAGAAGGTGATGGGAGACGAACTGCAGAACATCTACTACAAGAGCGAGACAACCCTGCCATACAAGGCTGACCTCAGACAGGAGAACGGATTCATCCTGGGAGGTGATGCCGACGACGTGGCGGTAGAGAACGGACTGAAGTTCCATATCGACTGGCTGCGCGGTCAGAAGACCGGTTTCTTCGTAGACCAGCGCGAGAACCGTTCGCTGCTGGAGCATTATGCCAAGGGCAAGAGCGTGCTCAACATGTTCTGCTATACCGGCGGATTCTCAGTCTATGCCATGCGTGGTGATGCCAAGGCAGTCCATTCCGTAGACAGCAGTGCCAAGGCCATCGAACTGACCAATGAGAACATCGCCCTGAACTTTCCTGGCGATGCGCGTCATCAGGCTATCTGCGAGGATGCATTCAAGTATCTCGATGACCACGACCAGCAGTATGACCTCATCATCCTGGACCCACCAGCCTTTGCCAAGCACCGTGCAGCCCTGCATAATGCCCTGAAGGGATATACCCGTCTGAACGTGAAGGGACTGCAGCGCATCAAGAAGGGCGGTATCCTGTTTACATTCAGCTGCTCGCAGGTGGTGACGAAAGACAATTTCCGCAATGCCGTCTTTACGGCAGCAGCCCAGGCTGGCAGAAAGGTGCGTATCCTGCACCAGCTGCATCAGCCTGCCGACCATCCTATCAATATCTATCACCCGGAGGGTGAGTATCTGAAGGGACTGGTACTTTATGTGGAGTAAAAAACAGAAGATTATGAAGAGATTATTATGGATCACGTTGGTGAGTGGCTTTATTTTTGGACTGTGCAGTTGCGGTGATTCCCAGCAGGAACGCCAGCGGCTGAGCAAGCTGGAACGTGCCCGTCTGGACAGTATCGACCGGGCTGCGCTCAAGGTGGGCGTGATGCCCACCCTGGACTGCCTTCCCGTATATGTAGCTTATGAAGACAGCCTCTTCCGCCAGCAGGGAGTGGATGTTCATCTGCGCTATTATACGGCACAGATGGACTGTGATACAGCCCTGATGAATGGCAGGGTAGAGGGTTCCATCACCGACCTGATCCGAGGAGCCCGAATGGTAAGGAAGGGCACTCCGCTCACTTATCCTATCGCCACAGATACCTACTGGCAGCTGATTACGAACAAAAAAGCCCGTATTGCCGACCTGAAGCAGCTGAGCGATAAGATGATAGCCATGACACGCTATTCGGCTACCGACTATCTTGCCGACCTGGCAGTAGACAGCGGCAAGCCGAAATATGACGTGTATCGTGTGCAGATAAACGATGTGAATCTTCGTCTCCAGATGCTTCTCAACAACGAGATGGATGCCATGCTCCTGCCGGAGCCTCAGGCAACCAGAGCCCGTATGGACAAGCATGTGGTATTGATGGATAGCCGCGACAAGAACCTGAACCTGGGTGCTTTTGCCTTCCGCGAGAAGGCGCTGAAGCAGCCGGGACGCAAACAACAGCTGCAGAATTTCATCCAGGCTTACAATATAGCTGTGGACAGCATCAACTCCAAGGGAGTGAAGCATTACTCCAAGCTTATCAGTAAGTACTGTCATGTAGATGAGAAAACAATTGGCAACTTGCCTAAAATAAAATACAACCATGCATTGGAACCTCGCCGTCGTGACCTTGAGGCTGCAGCTCGTGTGGCTAAACATTAATCTATAAAATCAAGAAAAATGGAAGAAAATGACATTAAAAAGTTGAGAAAGATACCTGGTTTTGAGGACCTCAAGTCTTTCCGTTTTCTGGTAGAGAAAATGTATACGGAACTCGAAGCCCAGCCAGAGAAGGAGAAAAAGAAGGTGGCTCAGGTTCTGGGAGAGTCATTGCATGAGCTGGATGTAGTGGGGAAGCATGCCTTCTCGGCATCTCATCCGATAGACTTCAGTGATGTGTACAATATCTACGAGGATCTGTATACGACTGTTCAACAATTCCAATATGCGCTCTCGCTGAGTTATGATGCTACTCTTTTAGCCCTTTATAATAGAGGTAAGAAGCTGGGAATTCTCTGCGACCTGAAGGAGAAGCTGGTTTCTGCCTTGGCAGATGTGGCTATGCTCTCTCTTGACGAGGGAGGTTCGAAAAAGAAGAAAGTAGATCAGATGATTGAGGCACAGAAACGTCTCAACGAGTTGCGCAATGTCATCTTCTCTTATATCACAAGCTCATCTATGTGGGATGAAGATGAGGCGAAGGAGTATCAGGAACTGCTGCATTCCACAGCCGTTGATTCCGTCACTGCCCAGCTCATGGTGAGTGCCATAACCCTTTCCTGCCTCTACTTCTTTGACCGTAAGAAGTTCAAGTTCCTTTTCAAGCTGGCTAAGGAGAGCGAAGACATGCAGGTACGTGTACGTGCATGGGTGGGCTGGGTCTTGTGTTCCAGTCAGGTTCCTGGCTTTATGGTAGAAGAGTGCGCCAAGGATATCGAGTCGCTGAAGGAGGATGAGGAAGGCAAGAAGCTGCTGCTCCTGATTTCCAAAATCCTGCTACGTTCACAGGATATGAAGGAGGATAGCGAAGCGATGATGAAGAACATGTTCCATAATATGGCGGACAAGTTAAGTCATGAAGATATTGACTGGGAGGGAAAGTCAAGCTTCTCTTTTATCCAGAATGATGATGATGAGGATGAGCCGGAAGACGGTCGTGATGTCGACGAGACGGTGGAAATGCTGGAGGATGGTGCTGACATCTATTTCACGCAGTTTAGAGAAACCAAGAAACTGGGCTTCTTCCATTCCATGTACAACTGGTTCATGCCGTTCTATTTCGAGTCTCCACTTTATCTCTCCGTTCAGGAGATGGCGGGTGACAAGGAACGCAACCTGCATCTGCTGCTTGAGAATGGTACCGCCTGCGACAGCGACCGCTATAGTCTGCTTCTGATGCTCGAAAAGGAGAAAAAATCCTTTAACGAGGCGCTGGAGAACATGGCTCCTGATGAGGTGGCAGAACAGTATCTGAGCTCGATGGATGAAGATGAAGCCGCAGGGTTTAATGAAGAGGAGAAAAAGTATTTGGAAAAGAAAAAATTACATACTGCGGTGATCTATTACATCCAGGATCTTTCCCGTTTCTTCAACCTCGCTCCGATGCGCAAGGCGTATGACAATAGCATCAAGAGGGATGCTGATGACGAGCTGTATACTACTCTTGCGCTGCCTATCTTTGAGGATGCTGCATTCGACGAGCTGCGCTACAAGATGGCGAGATATTGCTTCAAGCGTAATTATCAGAATTTCATCTACGACCTGATGGGTAATCATTATCCTGACACAGTGGAGAGTCATTATCTGCTGGCATGGGCTGCTGTGAAATCCAAAGCTAAGGAGAATGTTGTTCTGGCTTATCCTCATATTGATTATCTGATGAAGAATGAGCCTGGACAGTTTCAGCTGGTAGAATTGGCTGTGGACTTTTACGAGAAGGTTGCCAGCTACGAGAACGTGAGCGCCTATCAGAAAGCTGTGGATTGCCTGATTCATCTGATGGAAACCAAGAAAGATGACGAGAAGGCGCTCTTATGGTGTAAGAAACGTCTGGCTAAGATCTATGTCTTGATGGAACGATATGAAGATGCCGTCAAGCTGTTTTACGAGATAACATATCTGGAGCCGGACAACCTGCCTGCGACTGCTAATCTGGCTGAAGCACTTCTCTATATGGACGGTGACGATAAGGAGAACCTGAAAAAGATAGAGAAAATATTGAAGTCAGGAAAGGAAAAATTGATGAATCTGAGAAGGGATAACTTTAAGTTGGACAGTTTCCCAGACGATCCAAAGGGAGGATTGGCAACTTTCTTCTCTGCCATGTCTGCTTGCTTAAATATGGACTTCATGGTTGACTTTGAACTGTATAGAGTGGACGGCATGCTTTGGTGGGCTTGTGACGATCGGGAAAAGGCTATGAAGGCTTGGCAGAGAGCCTATGAAGCTAGAAGCATGGCTCATCAGGAGGGTCCGTTATTTGACGAAAAGCAGGGAAAATGGTTGTCTGCGCATGGAATAAATGAAAGTATGCATATCTATTTGGAAGAATTGATGGCTCAAAAAATTCGTCTAGGTATGAAAAAAATGATGGATCAATTTAGACATGATGAAATGAACGATAATGGCGAATAATAATATAGGTAACAATAAAAAGGGGCAGCAAGCTCCGATAGATAATAATTATGCGCATCTTCAGCCGCAGGCGATAGATGTGGAGAAAGTGGTGCTGGGTGCCCTCATGGTGGATTCGGACGCCTTCTCCATGGTATCCGAGGTGTTGAAACCCGATTCCTTCTATGAGCCTCGTCATCAGAAGATTTACCAGGCTATCCAGACCATGAATATGGAGGAGCGCCCGGTGGATGTCATGACACTCACTGATGAGCTGGCGAAGATGGGCGAACTGGACAGAATAGGCGGACCTGCCTATCTGATGGAGATTTCTTCCCAGGTGGCTTCGGCTGCCCATATCGAGTCGCATGCCAGAATCCTGGCGCAGAGATATCTGCAGAGACAGCTCATTCATTTTGCCGGTGGCATCGAGACCAAGGCTTTCGACATGAGCGTGGACGTGGATGAACTGATGCAGCAGGCGGAAGGTGAACTCTTCCAGATTTCGCAGAACAACATGAAGCAGGATTATACACAGATTGATCCGGTCATCAAGGATGCCGTGGATATCCTGCAGCGGGCTGCGCAGAACAAGGGAGGTTTGACTGGTATTCCTACCGGTTATCACGGTATGGACGAGATGACTTCCGGATGGCAGGATTCCGACCTCGTCATCATCGCCGGACGTCCTGCCATGGGTAAGACTTCCTTCGCACTCAGCATTGCCAAGAACGCGGCGGTGGATTATCATATTCCTATCGGATTCTTCTCCCTTGAAATGAACAACGTTCAGTTGGTGAACCGCCTTATCTCCAATGTATGTGAGATTTCCGGTAAGAAGATACTGAACGGTCAGCTCGATCCAAGCGAGTGGGAGAGACTGGATAAGAAAATCCGTGACCTGACGGGGGCACCTATTTATGTTGATGATACGCCGGGTCTTTCGGTTTTCGAACTGCGTACCAAGGCTAGAAGACTGGTAAGAGAGAAGGGAGTGAAAATGATCATGATTGACTACCTGCAGCTGATGAATGCCAACGGTATGAAGTTCGGTAGCCGTCAGGAAGAGGTTTCTACCATCTCACGTTCGCTCAAGGGACTTGCCAAGGAGCTGAATATCCCGGTCCTGGCTCTCTCACAGCTCTCACGTAACGTGGAGAACCGTGAAGGTCTCGAAGGAAAGCGACCTCAGTTGAGCGACCTCCGTGAATCCGGAGCCATCGAGCAGGATGCCGATATGGTACTCTTCGTTCACCGTCCGGAATACTATCACATCTATCAGGATGAAAAGGGAAACGACCTGCATGGCATGGCGCAGATCATCATCGCCAAGCACCGTAAGGGTGCTACGGGTGATGTGCTCCTGAACTTCCGTGGCGAGTTTACACGCTTCCAGGACCCTGAAACTTCGTTCGCTCCTATCCAGGAGGGTGGCGAAATCATGGGCTCCAAGATGAATGCCGGAGGTGACGACAGCCAGTTGCCTCCTCCTCCTGTTCCTAATGGTCCGTTGCCATTCTAGGTTTGGATTCGTAGCCATTCAGGTCTTTTTTGCTGCTTTTTACTGCATAAAGGCGCAATTTTAGCGCATTTTTGCGAGAAAAGTGCAGGAAGAATAGTAATTTGTTAGATTTTCTATTAAAAAAGTTATAAATTGTTTGCGTATATCAAAGAAATATATTACCTTTGCAAGCGATAAAAATATAACATAAAAAATAGAAAGATATGAGAGCATTAGCGTTGAATATTACAAGCATTATTATTCGACTTCGACTACAGACTGTGGGCGGAAGTGATAAGGTGTGCGTATAGTTCATCGGTTTGGATATATAAAGCCTTTCTACACTTCCGTATCGGGGAGTGAGAAAGGCTTTTTCTCATATTATAATATAGAGTATTAAAAATATAAAGAGATATGAGTGACAGATTATTTATTTTCGACACAACCCTTCGCGATGGCGAGCAGGTTCCAGGATGTCAGTTGAATACGGTTGAGAAGATTCAGGTGGCTAAGGCGCTGGAGCAGTTGGGCGTTGATGTCATTGAGGCGGGCTTCCCTATTTCTAGCCCGGGCGACTTCAATTCGGTGGTGGAGATTTCCAAGGCTGTGACATGGCCTACCATCTGTGCGCTGACACGTGCAGTGGAGAAGGATATTGACTGTGCTGCCGAGGCGCTGCAGTATGCCAAGCACAAGAGAATCCATACGGGTATCGGTACCAGCGATAGCCACATCAAATATAAGTTCAATTCCAACCGCGAAGAAATCATTGAGCGTGCCGTGGCTGCTGTCAAGTATGCCAAGAAGTACGTTGAGGATGTGGAGTTCTACGCTGAGGATGCGGGGCGTACCGACAATGAGTATCTGGCTCGCGTGGTAGAGGCTGTCATCAAGGCGGGTGCTACCGTAGTCAACATTCCTGACACTACCGGTTACTGTCTGCCTGATGAGTATGGCGACAAGATCAAGTATCTGATGGAGCATGTGGATGGCATCGAGAAGGCATGCATCTCTACCCACTGTCACAACGATCTCGGTATGGCTACTGCCAATACCCTGCAGGGTGTATTGAATGGCGCACGCCAGGTAGAGGTGACCATCAATGGTATCGGTGAGCGTGCGGGTAATACATCGCTCGAGGAAATCGCCATGATCCTGAAGTGCCACAAAAACATCGATATTGATACCAATATCAATACTACCAAGATTGTTCCGATGTCCCGAATGGTGAGCAGTCTGATGAACATGCCTGTGCAGCCTAACAAGGCTATCGTGGGCCGCAATGCCTTCGCTCATTCTTCTGGTATCCACCAGGATGGCGTGCTGAAGAATGTTCAGACATACGAAATCATCGACCCTAAGGATGTGGGATTGGATGATAACGCTATCGTATTGACAGCCCGCTCTGGACGTGCAGCCTTGAAGTATCGCCTCCACGTGAACGGCGTGAACATCGAAGATGAGGAGAAGCTTGACAAGATCTACAAGAAATTCCTCCAGTTGGCTGACAAGAAGAAGGAAGTTACCGACGA
>ULYL01048309.1_pt1 | contig 14370 bp, 10 predicted proteins | sample 1962211 | NCBI WGS metagenome assembly ULYL01 (sample SAMEA4835864, study PRJEB28245) | human gut metagenome | biome: gut microbiome; material: fecal sample | place: Denmark | collected 2008
GTCATTTCCCCATAAATAGAAACATCCCGGTTGCGGCTGCAATCGGGATGTTTTTTTGTCCTTGACAGAGCGATGATTTGTCAATTCAGGATTTCAAGGATGTCGGCGGTGATTTGGTCGGGAGTCAGACGGTTTGCCGCATACTCCTCGCCGACGTTGTATCGGTCGATGAACTCTTTGCGAACACCACGGCACATCACGCGCATCTCCGATTCGCCATAATAGCGGGCTATCTTTTCCCCGTATCCGCCGTCGAGCACACCGTCTTCAAGCGTCACCACCAGGCTATGGCTGTCGCGGAGGCCTTCAAGACGCTCCGTGTCGAGACCGGTGAGGAAACGAGGGTTGACAACAGTAGCATCGATGCCGCTTTGCTTCAGCTGTTCAGCCACAGTCACGGCAAGAGCAAAGAAATTGCCCACACCGATGATTGCCACACCGCTGCCGCAGTGAGCCATCTCAAAACGGTTCATCTCCGGCTCATAGTCGGTAGGGAAGTCACCGCTGCGCGACCCAGCCACTCCAGTGGCAGGCACACGTATAGCCACCGGATGCTCAGTCTGCTGGATGCTCCAGTCGAGCATTGCCAGATATTCCTCGCGGCATGTAGGCGCAAGGTAGACCATATTCGGGATGTTTGAAATCAGCGGGATGTCGAACAGACAGAGGTGTGTCACGTCGTTCATCGCGCCGAGGCTGCCCCAAAACACGAGAATCGTGGCAGGATTATTGTTGATGCAGAGATCCTGCGACAACTGATCGTAGGCACGCTGAATGAACGTGCTGTAGACCCCGAACACCGGTTTCGCCCCGCCTTTTGCAAGCGCCGAAGCCATAGCCACAGCTTGCTCCTCCGCGATTCCCATGTCGATAAACTGCTTTCCCGCGCGCTCGCGTCGGTCTTTAGTGAAACCGAACACCGTCGGAGTGCCGGCCGTAATGCCCACCACCGTCCTGTCGGCCTTCATCAGCGACAGCAGATGCTCCGCAGTCAGCGTGTCATAGCCCTTGTCGCCAGCCGGCTTTTTCAGTTCTCCGGTAGGGATGTCGAACGGCATGCTCCAATGGAAACGTTCCTTCTGGCACTCGGCAAACCGATACCCTTTGCCTTTAAGTGTGTTTATGTGGAGCACGATGGGATGGTCGATGTCGCGCACACGACGGAAAGCCTCGATCATCGCCTCGACGTCGTTGCCGTCAGCCACATAGAGATAGTCGAAGCCCATAGCCTTGAAGAAGTTGCAAGACGCCTCGCCGTTGGTTTCGCGCAGCAGCTGCAGGTTGCGGTAAAGTCCGCCGTGGTTTTCGGCAATCGACATCTGGTTGTCGTTGACCACCACAATCATGTTTGAGCCAAGCTCAGCAGCCACGTCAAGGCCCTCAAACGCCTCACCGCCGCTTAGCGAGCCGTCGCCGATCACCGCCACCACATTAAACCGCTCGCCGCGTAGGTCGCGCGCCTTCGCCAGTCCCGAAGCAAGGCTTACAGAAGTCGAGGTGTGTCCGATAACAAAATGGTCGTGCACGCTTTCAGAAGGCTCGGTGTAGCCCGACACCTCGTCGTAGCAATCCGGGTTTGTAAAAGCCTCTTTGCGTCCGGTGAGCATCTTGTGAGCGTAGCTTTGATGAGACACGTCGAACACGAATTTGTCCACCGGCGAGTTCATCACATAATGCATAGCCACTGTGGCCTCCACCATGCCGAGGTTCGGGCCCACGTGTCCGCCATGCACGCTGAGTTTCTGAATCAGCGCCTCGCGCATCTCAGCACATAGAGAAGTCAGTTCGCCGACAGACAGCTTCTTCACATCGGCAGGAGAATTGATGTTTTCGAGATACATGTTATAGTTGTTTTTATTGATTTACCACGATGCAAAGTTACATCATCATTGGCAAACAACAATAAACAATCTTACTTCAATGACAACCCGAAATACAGAGCTTTTTCCCCAGCAAATGGAAATTACAGGAGAATGATGCTTTTATTTTCGTTTCAATCAAAAAGTCTTTTTCTAATGATGGATTGTCACGATAAGGCATTATATTTGTGGCATAAATAAGAATGTGACAATGGCAAAGAAAACAGGGCATCAAGATAAAGTCGAACCGGTCACAAATTGTGACCGGTTACCAAATAATAAGGTTATAGTCACCGCTCCTATAGAAAGTCGAATCATAACAATTCGAGGAAAGCAGATAATGATAGACAGAGATCTGGCTGAACTTTATGGGGTGGAAACCAAGACGCTAAATCAAGCTGTAAAACGGAATATGGAGAGATTTCCTGAGCGTTTCCGTTTCCAATTGACTAAAGAAGAAATGGCTGAATTGGTCGCAAATAGTGACCGGTTCAATAGCTTGAAGCACTCAACGGCTTGTTCATATGTTTTCACCGAGCAAGGAGTGGCTATGCTCTCCACAGTTCTCAGAAGTGAAACAGCAATTCGTATGAGCATACGTATCATGGATGCATTTGTAGCAATGAGACGTTTCATGACGACAAACGCAGATGTTTTCCAACGCCTTTCAACGATGGAGTATCACCAACTCGAAATGCAGCAACATCAGCAAGAAACAGATAAGCGAATTGATGAGGTGTTTCGCAGATTGGACGAGGGCAATGTGAAGCCGAAACAGGGTATATTCTATAGTGGGCAAATTTATGATGCCTATACTTTCGTGTCTGATTTGATTAAGAGTGCGAATAAAAGAATCATTCTTATTGACAACTATGTGGATGAAACAGTATTGACTTTGCTTGATAAGAGGGGAAATGATGTATCAGCAGTTATCTATACTCAGCAGGTAAGCCGTCAATTCCACCTTGACATTGACCGTCATAACGCTCAATATGCGCAAATTGATGTTGAAATATTCCGTCAGTCACATGACCGCTTTCTTTGTATAGACGATGATGTATATCATATTGGAGCATCCATCAAGGACTTGGGCAAAAAATGGTTTGGCTTTTCAAAGATGGAAATACTAACACCTACTGAGTTGGTGGAAAGAATAAATAGAGGCTAAATGAAAGATTTTAGCGTAATTTTCCCCAGCAAATGGAAATTACAGGAGCGACATTCGGAACGTCTTGGTGTATGGAGCGTCGGTGGGCTGAATGAGAGAGATGCCGCCGTCGTGGAGCGACAGTACACGCCGAGCCACGGCAAGTCCGATGCCCGATCCGTTCTGCTTCGTGGTGAAGAACGGCACGAAGATGCGGTCGCGGCATTCTTCAGGAATCGGAGAGCCATTGTCGGAGATGTCGATAACCACCGAGTCGTCGCTGCACGAGCGAGAACAGATGTCGATTTTTGTAGCTCCGGCGTCAACCGCATTGTGAAGAAGGTTTACAAGCGCGCGGACCATCAGCGTGCGGTCGGCATTGACAATCAAGTCATTTTCCGTATGTATTTTCACCGAAGCATTCGCTATTGACTCGCAGAGCAGAGTCGTAGCCTCGGATATGAGATCCGCAACGTAGACCAATTGCCGTTGCGGCTTTGGGATGGCAGAGAATTTGCGGAAAGTCTCGGTGAATGCCATCAGCGATGCCGAAGTGTCGCGGATTACCTCGATTTTTTCTTTCATTGTGCCGGATGCCGTCGGCAGCAGGCTGTCGCTCAGGGCGTTGATAGGAGCGATGCTGTTCATAATCTCGTGTGTAAGCACCCTTGTAAGGTTGATCCATGCATCAACCTCCTTGTGGCTCAGCGCATTGTGGATGTCGGTCAGCACGCACACCGTCGTCGTGTTGCCGTCGTGAACGAATCCCGACACGCTTACCGACAAGTTCTTGTCTTTGCCACAGCCGACGATTGTAGTTCCCGCGACAGTAGAGTCGGCTATTATATTGTCGAAACCAGGCAAAGAGCGGTTTATAGCGGCAGTGTTGGCGGCATATTTCATTCCGAGCATTTTGAGCGCATTGTCGTTGCAGATGCGCACGTTGCCATTGCTGTCGATTGCAATGATTCCCGCATTTACCCGGTCGATGATTGCCTTGTAGTAGTGTTCGCGCAGCTCGGCGCCCGACTTAGACTGCTTTATAATCTCAGTCAGAGAGTCGAGCTGAGCGTTGATTTCCTTGTCACCTTTCTGGAAGCGCATTGTGAAATCGTTGTTGCGTATGGCTTCGAGCAGCGTAGCGTATTTTTGCCGCTCATGCCTGACAGCCGCTATTCCGATTGCAGCGGCAGCAGCCACGGCAGCCATTGCTGCAGCCATAACCGTCGGCGAAGCGCCGGCAGAGAAAAGCAGAGCAACGGCAATTACGGCTACGAAGACAATATGTTTTAGAATCCTGGTCATTGTCAAGGCTCAATTTCGTAGCGTTTCATCTTGTTGTAGAGAGTTTGGCGGCTGATGCCGAGTCTTGTCGCCACAAGCGACAGGTTGCCTCCGCAGCGCGCAATGGCGTCGCATATCATTTTCCGTTCCATCGCCTCAATCGTAATCTCCGGTTCGGCTGAAGTCGCGGCAGCCACCGGCAGTTGCAGGTCGGCAGAGCCGATAACCGCGTTGTCGGTGATTATCACCGCCTTCTCCACGGCGTGGCGCAGCTGCCTGATGTTGCCGGGCCAGGCATTGCTCTTCAACGCCTCCATAGCCTCCGTCGAGAAGCGGCATATATCTTTGCCGTAGCGTTTGGCATAGCATTTAAGAAAGCTGTCGGCGAGCAGAGGAATGTCGTCACGGCGATTGCGCAGCGGCGGCAGTTCGAGCTGTATGGTGTTTATGCGGTAGAGCAAATCCTCCCGGAAAGAGCCGTCGACAACCATCTTCTGAAGGTTCTTGTTGGTGGCGCACACAAGGCGAATGTCGACGGTCGTAGGCGTGTTGCTGCCAACGCGCTGCACATACCGTCGTTGCACCACGGTCAGCAGTTTTGCCTGCTGGTGCAACGGCAGGTTGCCTATCTCGTCGAGAAACAACGTGCCACCGTCGGCCTCCTCAATCAGACCCTTGCGGTCAGTCCGGGCGTCGGTGAACGCACCTTTGACATGGCCAAACAGCTCGCTTTCAAACAGCGTGTCGGTAATGGCACCCATATCGACACACACCATCGGTTTCGTCACGCGGGCAGACAGGCGGTGAAGCTCATTGGCGAGCACATCCTTTCCCGTACCGTTTTCGCCAGTAATCAGCACATTGGCGTCGGTGCGTGCCACCTTCTCCACTAAAGTCTTCAGTCGCAGCATTGCTTCCGATTGTCCCCAGACCATCTCCGTCGGTGCTGGATTGGCGGGAGCGGATCCCAGCCTCGATTTAACCGCGCGCGTAAGCGTGTCGATCAGGCGGGCATTGTCCCACGGCTTTTCCACGAAATCAAAAGCACCGTCCTTCATCGCCTGCACCGCCAACTCCACATCGGCGTAAGCCGTAAACAGCACAACAGGCACATCCGGAAACTTGTCGTTGATTTTGTGAAGCCAGTACAGACCCTCGTTGCCATTGTTGATTCCAGCCACGAAATTCATGTCGAGCAGTACGGCATCGACGCCTTGCGCCAAGACATTCAGCATGGTTTTTGGCGACGGCAGCGTCGTCACATCCTCAAAGACATCGTCGAGCAGCAGCCGCAACGATGACAGAATGTTGCGGTTGTCGTCGACAATAAGTATTTTGCCTTGCTTTTTCATTGTGTTGCGAAGTTAAGAAAAATCCCGGCAAAAACGGCAAGAGTCAATTGCCTTTCTGCCGGGATTGAGGAAACTTATATTTTCAGGAAGCTATTCAGCATGCAGGCTGTCGACAGGATTAGCCCTGGCTGTGCGCCAGCATTGATAGGTGACAGTGGCGGCAGTTAGTGCGGCAAGGGCGATGAACGTGGCGGCATACACCATCCAGCCGATGCTGATTCTATATGCAAACTCCTCAAGCCATCGGTTCACGAACCAATATGACAGAGGCACCGCAGGAATGAAGCTGACAGCCAGAATCTTTAAGTATTTCAGATTGAACATTGCCACAACATCGGCAGTCGACGAGCCGAACACTTTGCGCACGGCAATCTCTCGTCGGCGATACTCGCTGTCGAACACCACCAGCCCGAACACACCCATAATGCTGATGGCAATGGCAAGCAGCGAGAAAACCGAAATCTGATTGGTGAGGCGCATCTCGTTTTTGTAGGTGTCGTCGAGAATCTTGTTGTAGAACTGCATCTCGAAAGGGTATTCAGCGTTGAACTTCGTCAATTCCGTGCGAATCTTGGAGGCAGCGTCAAACATGTTTGCGCCTTTCTTGACACGCACAGTCAGGTTGTCGCAATTAAAGTCCTTACTCAACACAATCATTATAGGCTCCGTCTTGCTGTGCAGCGACGAGAACTTCGCATTGTCGCAGATGCCCACGATTGGAAACTGCGTGCCGCCGAACATAAGGCATTTGCCAACATCGACAGAGCTGCTGTATTTGTCGCGTGCCAGCTTGTTGAGGATTATGGCATTTGTGTCGGTGGCGCAGAAGTCGCGTCCGTCGACGATTTTTATGCCCATTGTGTTGCAATAGCCGGCGGTGGCAAACAGGGTGCGTGGCGCCACCTCATTACCGTCGGCGCTGTGGAACACCCATCCCTGGGAGTTGTCTTTGCGCCCAGCCACACTCCACGACAGCGAAGCATCAGCCACCATCGGCAGACGTTTCAAAGCCTCGACGGCGGTTTGCGGCTCGGAGATGTCGGCGCGGGCGATGTCGCATACTATCAGCTCATCCTTCAGAAATCCGTAGTCGGCGGAGTTCACAAGGTAGTCGCGTTGCCGTTGCATAAGCAGGGCACTGACAATCAGCGAAGCCGAGATGAAGAACTGCAGCCCTATCATCGCCGTGCGCATAGCCTTGCCTCTTGGCGACAATCCGAAGTTGCCTTTAAGCGCCACGGCAGGGGCAAACGACGTGATCCGCCAAGCGGGAGCCAGCCCGGCAAGAACACCTGCCACAATCGCCGTCGCGGCAGAAAGACCAAGCACGTGCAGGTTGCCGAAAGGATTTATTCCAGCCACGGTCAGTTGGTTCATCTCCGTGTGCGACAGCAGCAACAATCCACCGACGGCAATTATGAATGCCGTAAAAGCGATTCCGGCAGCCTCTGCTGTCAGATACAGGCGCAGCGACGATTGTGTGGCTCCGAGAATCTTTTGCGTGTTTATGCTGCGCACGCGCATCGGGATCAGCGCGTTGGAGAAGTTGGCGAAATTGATGGCGGCAATCAGCAGAATCAGCAAGGCTATTGACAGCAGAATCTTCTCGTTTGACGCTTTTATTTGTTCTCCCACCAGAATGAAATCGCTGTTGTAGTGGGTCTCGGTCAGCGGAATCAGCACAAACTCTTTGCGGGTATTGCCAAACCACTCGTTGCCTTTGCAGATTTCTTCAAACTGCTTGTTGGCCGACGCCTGTATTGCAGGGAAATTCTCCGCTTTGTCGGCTTTTATGAACATTGTGAACGAGTTCATGTTGGGGTTTGTCAAATTGTCGCCAAACCACGATTTGTCGATTACTCTGAGCACAGGATTCCTCAGCCATGTGTTTTTGGCGTGGATGTCGCGGTAGACGGCACCCACAATCCATGTTTTCGCTTTGTTGATGCTTTTGCCCAATGGCGAAGCGTCGCCGAAATATTTCTTGGCGAAACTTTCCGGTATCATCACCTGGTTGGCGTCGAGGCATTTTTTGTCGCCCACCACGATGTCGAGATTGTAGAAGTCGGCAAAATTCGGAGCGCACATCATAAACGTCCCGGAGCAGAAATGCTCGTTGATGTAGAATGTCTCCTCATAGCAGTCGCCGAGGATATAGGTGTAGCTTTCCACATGCGGTTGTCCGCCAATCAGCTCCATTATAGGGAAGCTCATTGCCGAAAACTTTTCAAAATCGCTGTCTTTTGGCGGAATGTTGCAAGGCATGGCTATACGGTCGGCATCAGCCAGTGCGGCATTGTAGCTGCGGTCGTAGTCAATCTGCATCAACAGTGCCACAAACACCATGAATGCCGCTGTCAGTCCCAGCAGGTTGAGCACCACCGACAGGCGGTAGCGCCGCGCCACGAACATCAGGTTGCGTAATAGTGATTTCATCGTCTGATTCCTCCGCAGATTAAAGATTTTTGTTTTGTATTGTCGACACAATCTTTCCGTCGAGCATCTCCACCACACGCGCGGCATACTCGGCGTCGTGCTTGTTGTGGGTTACCATCACGATGGTGGTGCCGGCGGCGTTGAGCTCGCTGAGGATTCTCATCACCTCCGTTCCGTTTTTGGAGTCAAGGTTGCCCGTAGGCTCGTCGGCAAGCACCAGGTCGGGATGGCACACCACAGCCCGTGCAATAGCCACTCTCTGCTGCTGTCCGCCCGACAGCTGGTGAGGAAAATGCTTTGCGCGGTGGCTTATCTCCATGCGTTGCATGATGTTGTTGACCATCTTCCGGCGTTCAGCCGATGGGATTTTCATATAAGTGAGCGGCAACTCGATGTTTTCCCTCACAGTGAGTTCGTCGATGAGATTGAAACTCTGGAACACGAATCCAATCTTTCCGCGTCGCAGGCGTGTGCGGTCGCGCTCGCCGAGCGTTCCGACGTCTGAGCCGTTGAGCATAAAAGAGCCGGAAGTTGGCGAGTCAAGAAGTCCGAGAATGTTCAGCAATGTGGTTTTGCCACATCCCGAAGGACCCATTATTGCCACGAATTCGCCATTTTCGATTTCAAGGCAGATGTTGTTGACCGCAATGGTCTCGATGTCGCTTGTGCGGAATGTCTTTGTGAGATTTGTTGTTTTGATAATCATATCTGTGGATGTTTTTTTGTATTATTCAATAATCAGTTTTGTGCAGTCGCCGAAATTGTCGTAGCCGCCAATCACAACGCGCTCGCCCGGCTGCAGCCCCTCGGTCACCTCGTAGAAACTCGGATTCTGCCGTCCGATTCTTACAGAACGGCGATGGGCAGTCTTGCCGTCTTTACCTATCACGAAAATCCAGTTTCCGCCTGTTGTCGTGAAGAAAGATCCGCGAGGAATCATTATCGCCGTCGAAGGTTCGCCGAGGCGCAGGTTGACATAGTTTGTCTGTCCGTTGCGCATATTGGCAGGAACGTTGCCCACAAACTGCATGTCGATGCGGAATTTAGAGTCGCGCACGTCGGGATAAACCTTGCCCACCATCACTTGATAGGTGGATTTGCCACGCTCCATCGTCCCTGTCAGCCCGGTGGCGATGCGGTCGATGTAGTGCTCGTCAATGTCGGCTTCCATCTTATGCCCGTTCACCACGTTGATGCGGCCTATCATCTGTCCGGAAGCGATGGTCTGTCCCAGCTCCAGCGACATCTGTCCCAGCTCGCCGTCGGCAGAAGCGCATACGGTCAGCTTGTCGCGCCGCTGGCGGATAAGGTCGAGGCTCAGACGCATGTTTTGAAGGTCGCTCTCAAGTTGGCTTATCTGGATGCTGCGGTAGATGGAGTCCTGGCGCAGCCGCTCGCAGACAAGTTTGCGCTTCTCCGAGGCAAGCTGAAAGTCCTCCTGTGCCTTCAGATATTCTTCTTTGGAAATCAGGTCTTCGTCGAGCAGACGTTTGTACTGCTCAAACGTGCGTCGTTTTTGTCGCACATCGATGTCGAGCTGCAGTTTTTCTGTGCGGTTGCTTAGTTTGTCCTGCTCCATTGTCACTTGCGTGTTGCGTAGGAAATTCTGTTTCTCGGCGAGGTTTGCCTCGGCGTTGAGAATCTCAAGGTCGAGCGAGGAGTTGCGCAGCTGTGCTATTGGTTGTCCTTTCACCACTCTCGTGCCCTCTTCCACGAAAATGCGGTCCACGATGCCTCCCTCCTCGGCGCTCAGCTGTATCGATGTGAGCGGCTGCACCTTGCCGAGAATGCGGACGTAGTCGTCAAACTGACCTCGCGTCACGTCGCCTATGAGCAGCGACTCCCGCTCCACTCTCATTGCCGACGCTTCGCCTTGTAGCACCACAATAGCGGCGGCTATAGCCACTCCGGCGGCAATGGCGATTATTGTAATCGTTTTGCGGCTTATTGGGGAGCGGCGCTTTTTCAGTTGTATGTCCATGTCAGTCAAAGATTTTGTTTGTAATGTAATAGTTGGCGAGGCGACGTTTCACGTCGAAGAGCAAACGGCAGCGCACGAGTTCGGCTTGCGATGCAAACCAATTGTCGGCACTTTTGCGCAGGTCGAGCACGTCCATCAGTCCCTCGTCGTATTTGCGTCGCGCCAGAGCGTATGCCACCGAGTCGGCATCGACCTTGCGCTCCATCTTCACAATCTCTTTGGCATAGTTGTCGCGGTCGATGACGGCTTGCGAGAAGTCGGTGTCAAGTTGCAGTCGCTGCCGTTCCAATGCAATCTGCGCCGCCACATACCTGTTGCGCGCCTTGCGGTAGCCGTTGATGCGGCTCAGACCGTTGAACAGCGGAATGCTTACCGACACACCGACGTATTGTCCGAAGTTCACGTCCATCTGTCTGCCGAACGACTCGTTTGTCTGCCCCTGATGGCTGTAATAGTAGTCGGAAATGCCGGCGTTGAGGAAGATTGACGGCATCAGCCGTCCGCGGGCAGAGAGCGCGTTTAGCCGTTGGGTCTCGACGTTTGCCTCGGCTTGACGCAACAGAGGATTGTCGGCAGCCAGCAGCCCGTTGCTGACCGTAGCCGCCCCTGTTGCCGGCATCTCCACCGAAAGACTGTCGGCGAGCGGAAAATTCATCGCCGATTTCAGTTTCAGTTCGGCAGAACGCAATTGTGCGAGCGCGGAGGTGAGGCAATAGTCGTCGTCGGCTTCCTGGGCTTCGCTTTGGCTTAGGTCGACGGCGCTTTTCAGCCCCAGCTCCTTCATGCGGCGAGTCTGCTTCAGAGCGTCGAGGCTTTCGCGGTGTTTGGCGTCCATAATTTTAGACAATTCCTGACAGTATAGCAGATTGACGCAGGCGTCGAGTGCCGCGATAGAGGCGTTGTCGCGCTGCGCGTCGACTTCCGACTCCGCCTGGCGTTTGGCTGCACGCGCGCTGCGGAAGTCGTTTACAAGACTTCCACCGGTAAACAGCGGCACGCTTATGCTCAACCCGTAGGAATTGCTGAATGTGCGCAGGTTGTTGTAGGTGTTGGTGGCGGGGTCGATGGAGCGTCCGAAGCTGAATTGTGCGCCTATCTGAGCGCCCACCGACGGCAGTGTGCTTGCCAATGCCGACTGCTGGTCAAGACGGCTGTCGCTGAGCGAAATGCGGGCTGCGCGCACGTCGAGATTGTGGTTTGCGGCATAGCGCATGCAGCTGTCGACCGACATCCGTGTCTGAGCCGTGGCTGCCAACGCCGCCAGAAGCATTGATAATATGACAAATTTTATTCTCATGTAAAAAAATAGTGCTATAATAGTGCCAAAAGAGTTAAATTGTTGAGACATAATTGGTAACGATTTTAGGCGGGATGCCTGACTGTCAAAAAAATTGACAATGGCGTCAAGAAAATAGACAATGAGTCAGACGGCACAGGTGTGCTGTAAATGTTTGATTCCGCGCTCCGGAAAGCAGTGAAAAGATGGTGTGAAGGGGAATGAAAATCAAAAAAAAATAAAGGTGTGAATTGATTGAAAGTAAGAATATTATAGCGACAAATTGCGTCAGAGGAACATCGGATTGCGCGAGAGGAACATTTTTGCGGCTTTGATTTTTTGCAGTAGGTTTGAAAATGCCGATTTTTGTGAGCAAAAAACAAACCAAATCTTATGCGAAAAATCAGAATTAAAATTTGTCTGTTGGCAGCAATGCTTGCCGTTGCGACAGGCATACAGGCGTCAGACTTTGTTGTTGATGAGCTGTGTTACAACATCACCGACGCGGAGGCGAAAACCGTCGAAGTGGCGAAGTATGACTATACGGTAGACGGCGAAATGGTGCGTCCCACAAAGATGGATGTAGTGGTGCCGATGACAGTTGTAAACCCCAACGACAATCAGACCTACCGCGTCACGGCGCTCGGCGATGGAGCGTTCACCGTCTATGGCTTGAGGGGTGGCTGGTTCGACTACACGTCGATAGTTCTTCCGGAGGGTTTGCTTGAAATCAAGGCAAACGCATTTTCCGGGCAGAGCAAATTGACGTCGCTCGTAATCCCCGGCACGGTGAAGTCGGTAAAAACGAAATTTGCACAAATGTCGGGCATCAGCGAACTGACATTTCCGGCATCGGTGAAGGAGATGGTCACGATTGAGTCGGGACGAATACAGAAGCTGACAATCGAAGGCTCGCCAACGATAACCGCTGGCAGCCGTGATTATATCACAGGCTCTGTTACGAACAACATTGTTTATTTCATTGACAATGACACGTCTTATAAGAATGTGGAGATTACGCTGACGTCGGCCGTTCCGCCCACGTTGCCGGAAGTCACCCGCATACAATACAAGGCATATTCGGGCCGCACCACAGTGCACGTGCCAGAAGGATGCTCCGATGCCTATAACGCTGCCGGATGGAATCAGGCGGAGGTGCTTGTAGAAGGCACAGACCATGCGGATGTAGACGGCATACGTTATTATCACGATTCCCACCGTGCAATCGGCTACGACGTGGTGAGCGAGCTCAACGGCCCGCTCAATATTCCGCAGACGGTGCAGATTGGAGGAAAAACCTATCCCGTGGAGGAGCTTGCTGTGAGAATGTTTGAAGGCGAGGGCGAATCGCTTATAAAGAACATTACGGCGATAACGCTTCCAGAAGGCTTGAAACGACTGGAAAAGAATTCGCTAATGGTTGTAAGGCTTTGCCGTCGGTAGTGCTGCCCGCTTCGCTGGGAAGCATCGGCGAATATGGATTCCTCGGCTGCAAGGCTCTGACGTCGATAGAACTACCCGCCGCGCTGACTGAAATCGGCGTGTCGGCGTTCAACGGATGCTCTGCGATGGCGTGTGATGTCAACATCCCTGACGGCGTGACCGCAATTCCTGATGGCGCATTCGACCAGAGCGGAATAACAGGCATTACGCTTGGCAAGAACGTGAAGACCGTAGGCCGCAAGGCATTCTACAACTGTCAGAACATATTGTCGATAACGCTCAACGAAGGCTTGACTGAAATCGGCGAGATGGGATTCTTCAATTGTAGCAAAATCAAGGAGCTTGAATTGCCGGCATCGCTCCAGGAAATTAAGCATGAGACGTTCCGGAACGTCGTGTTTGAGGAAATCACGTGTCTGGCTGTTACTCCGCCATCGATACGTGACAATACATTCACCGACTATTCGGCGCATCTCTGTGTGCCGGCAGAGTCGATGGCAGCCTATGCCGCAGCCACCGGATGGAAGGAATTCTCGAATATCGGCGACCTGACAACAAGCGGCGTGTCGGCGGTGGCAGGCGACGGTGTGAGTGTGGCTGTGTGCGACGGACGCATCTGCGTTGACGGCGTAGGTGAAACAGAGATGATTAAGGTTTATTCGACGGGCGGAATGCTTGTCGGAATGGGCTTGAACCGGCAGGTTGAAGTGCCGTCGCCGGGAGTCTATATCGTGGAATTCAAGAAAGGCACCGTCAAGGTAGCAATAAGGTAAGTTTTATAAAAAATATTAGTGTAACATCATGCGCTCTCTGGTTTGTGAAAATCGGAGGGCGTTTCTTTTGTTGTAAAAAATCATCATAATGAAAAATTGGGATAAATTTTTTAGACATAAATGTTTGGAATTTGGATATATTGCATAACTTTGCGAACAAACCGAAATAAAAACATAAACCAAGCTAACGGATTTTAGGGAGAGTCGGACAACGGGTGTGGATTCTCCGCTTTGTTCAGAAATTTAACGCCGACGCAAAGAGACGCGTTGTGACATATAGGCAATAAGCTGTGGAAACCAGACGAATGTCAGTCAATCATAGTGGATGGCAAAGCCGCATCGATTGGTGGAGCAGCGGTTGTGAAGATGAGATAGAAACCTATAAAATAAAAGAATATGAAAAGCAAATCAAAAGTAACAATGTTGGTGGTGGCAGTGCTGCTGTCGCTGCTGTCGAGTGTAAATGTGCAGGCTTCCCAAACAGGCAAATGCGGAGACAACATCACATGGACTCTTGACGATAAAGGCAACTTGGAGTTGACCGGAAAGGGAAAGATGTATGGCTATTCCTTAATGGGCGCGCCATGGGGCACTTCGATAGTGTCGGTGACGATATCGGAAGGAATCGAGAATCTCGGGAAATATGCTTTCAGTTTCTGCGGAAAATTGACAAATGTGGTTATTCCAAACTCTGTGAAGGAAATATTAGAAGGCGTCTTTCGTGGCTGTGAAGGCTTGGAAACTGTGACTATCGGAGAGTCGGTGGCGAGCATCGGACCATCGGCCTTCAGTGGATGCCGCGGGTTGTTGAGCGTGACG
>ULYL01061105.1_pt1 | contig 14350 bp, 18 predicted proteins | sample 1962211 | NCBI WGS metagenome assembly ULYL01 (sample SAMEA4835864, study PRJEB28245) | human gut metagenome | biome: gut microbiome; material: fecal sample | place: Denmark | collected 2008
TCGTTTATATTAGTAGAAGGATTTATAAGACTGATGTGATGTCTTCCCTGGATTCTTCTAAGTGGTACATTGTACTGTGACCCTTGTTAATATTTCATCCCCCCTTACGTCGAGACGAAGATTGACCGAAGAGGTACGTCGGTAACGCCAGTTAATCACGGCAGGATGTCTAACAAGTGAGCCCTCTCAATTACCTATTAAATTAGTTGCATTTGCACTATGTATTTTAGTGTATAATGTGATATAATATATTTGTAATAAAACCTGGAGCCCAGGGTTAAGGGCAAAGGATCATAACTATGCGTAGAGCAGTATATGTAAACGAAAAAGGCAACTATTTTACTTCCAATGCACAAGGTATCTTCACAGTATATCTGAATGACGATACAAAGGCTTCATTGGCACCTAAAACCGACAGAAACGGTCGTATCTACTATGTAATCGACATTGTACCTAAATTCACTTCTAAGGGCAATTTAGTGTGCATAGAGAAGCCTGTAGGCGGTTTGAACGCTTTATATCAAAGCGAAGAAGTATAAGGAGGTAGTTAGTATTATGACAGAATTGAATGCTATTAAATGTGCTAATCATTTGGCTGAGACCGGATTGAAATATGGCGGTAGTAATCACGATTTATCGTTCATTTTAACATCGAGATGGTGTGGAGACGTTGAAGAAAGATTGCTTTTTAGAACTTGGTATATGAATCCCGATATGCCTTCTGTGTATGGACACGTAGTTCGTACGTTTATTTTGAACGAATGTCGTGAATATATTTATAACTATAAAGATTTCAGACAGGTTGTTAAAGCTTTTTTGAAACGTGAATTTAACGTGAGAATGAATGGTGGCGAGCACATCGACGTTACATCGATATTATATGGCGAAGGTAACGTTCCATTTGAATCTAATAAATAAGGATAAGGAGAATATAAGAATTATGGATAAACCTTTATTTATAACAAAAATCAGTAATGAATCTGGTGCAATTGAAACTACTATTACTTTTGAATCGAAAACATTTGAAGACGCCACTGCGGTTATCAAGACAATCCACAAAGCTCTTGGATTTTTGAACCAGTGTTATTCCGAGGACGTTGAGCTTACAGCACCTACTGTTAAAAAGTCTATTTACGACCCCAAAAACAGCGTATGGAGAGTGGAGGACTTAGAGAATGAAGTTAAGCACATTTAAGTTTGTATATGAGTCGAGTAGACCTAAATTAACTAAATATTTTAAGAGGGAGATTACTTCCCCTGTGTATATAAGGTTATATATAGTTCGTAAAACTGATGGTACTGAAATGGAATACTTTCAGGTTAGCGGCGAGGATGAGGCATTTAGCTCCATCCCCGTCAGAACCAAAGAATTAGAACACGATATTATAGCTGACTTTCCATTTATTAAGATAGTTTACGCTAAATATTAAAGGAGATTGATAGTAATATGAAAGATACAGAAGTACGCCGCATTGTCAGTGATATGTTTGCGAAAAATATCGAGTGGCGTTCAGGTAAATGGTATTATAAAACCAACGAGATTTATAGTATCTCAAGGTATTTATTCAAGATATATAACTCGATAAATACTATGAGAGACATAGATAACGTCACGTCAATGTTTATAGACCAGTATGGAGAGGCGGAAGCCGATTGGTACGACACAACAGTCGTGCGTGACGCTAAGAAGCTTTTAGAGGGCTCTGAGAGCCTTCCTGAGCTACCTGTGGCGTTGGACGAGAAACAACTCAAATTTATAAATAGAGTGTTGTTGCCTAAGGACGACCATATGTATATTGTTACAGGTCGTGGTGGTACAGGTAAGTCTACGTTTATTAACATTGTAAGGCAATTATTTGACAATAACGACGTGGTTACTCTTGACCTGGACGATTTGTCGAATGGCTTTATGTTAGCCGGTGCAGCAGGCAAAAGATTGATTGTAAGCGAAGAACTTAGTGATACTGTCGAGCGTAATACCAAACTGAAACAGATAGTATCTCGCGAACCGATTAAAATCAGTCCGAAGTTTGAACGCACAAGAGACGTCAAAATGCAGGCGTCATTATTGTTTGCGTGCAATGTTCCTCCCAAATTTGATTTATCGGATAACAACGGTATGGGTCGTCGAGTTGTGTATTATCGTATGGATAAACCGATTGAAAATCCCGATATAAACATCAAGGATAAAGTGCTTACGCACGAGGAACGTGTCATCATAGCAGCTCACGCACTTTCGTTGGATATGTCTGATTGGTTTGAAGATTTCAAACAAGACACTTATGAATGTTTGTGTGAAACAAATTCGGTATATCTTTACAGCAATAGGGAATTTAAGGATTGTAGTGATGCTGAATATATAGCGTATGCTGATAAATGCCGTGAGTGTGGAGCAAGCCCGCAAAGCAAAGAACGTTGGGAACGCACCAAGAAACTAATGATTTTGTGGGGTATGTGGCATGTATAAAAATAAAAGAATTCGCTACGTATCCTGTGAAGAAATGTCATCATTATTGGATAGTTTTGGTAACAAAAGATTCAAATTAGGTGAACCTACACGTGGTGTTGGTAAACGTGATTTATACATTATCGACAAAGAAGTCGAGTTCAGAATTATTGTGAATACATCCGAGGGTGATACAGAGTACGTTACACGTAAAGACGAAACTCGTAAAGACCAAGTGCTGAATGGCGGTGAAGCTTATCGCATAATGTCGAGATATTACAAAGTACCTCAAATGCCCGAACGTGTTTGTGGAAAAGGTGAGTTAGGCGGACATTCTGCAAGACCTATAACTTATGCGAATCCAGTGTATGACGGCACAAGAAATAAAGCCATCGGATATGACTTAAATTCGGCTTATGGTGCGGCACTTAAAAAGCCTATGCCAGACACGTCTGTAGCCCCCAGAACGGGCGAAGTAGGTGAAGGTGAAGTAGGATTCGTCCTTGACAAGAAAGAGGGCTTAAAAGCCGTTTTTAGCGGTTATTCGACGCGTATATTTCCCTTAATGGAGAGTCCGTTTATACGGTTTGTTACAGTGTGGTACGAACGTAAACGTAAAGCTGCTCCGGGAAGTCCCGAAAGAGCTAAAGCTAAACAGGTTCTTAATATGGCAATCGGACAGTTGCAGAATCATAATCCGTATATAAGGGCTATGGTTATCACATATTGTAATGATTTTATTCGTTCGTTGATTGACGAAAATACTTTATTCGCTAACACAGATAGTATTGTGTCGTTGGTTAAAAGACCCGACATCGAAGAACATTTGGGTGATGGTTGCGGTGAGTGGAAAATCGAACACGAGGGAGATTTTGCATATATCGGTAACGGTAGATATCAATGGAATCTTGACGAGCCATCGTGGAAAGGCGTATCAAAATGTCAGTTTTGTGACCACTTTGATTTGCTTAAGGACGATTTGTATTCTCGTGATTCTGTATTGACATGGCGATTTAATTCAATAACATTTCGATTTGAGAGGGTTTGATATGAAAAATTCTAAAAGTTTAATACGTCCCCCTGTAGGGAATATGACTAAAGATGAGTGGTTACACGCCGCTTATTTGGCAAATATGGAGTCAATTCACAACGTGTATGCTGACGTGCGTGACGTTAAATTCGGCTATAAAACCGAAGAAGAAGCCTTTTTGAGGGACATCAGAGAGTATGCGGGAGACACATCGTTCAGAAGTGCTCGTAAAGCGTTTGACAAACTGTCGCGTGAAGAAGATTTTATGAGTCGTGAAGAAAGAGCCATACGTAATCTTAAAGGTATGCTCAGCGGCACTGAAGTCGGACAGAAATCGGCAATGAAAGTGTTGCAGGATTTGACTCGTGACAAAAACGGACATTATCAGAAAATTGATTATTCTAAAATGATATGGAACGGTTCCATATGGATATATGATGGTCGTATTGGAATAGACTTTCGTAATAGTCCTGAGGAGGTGATCATATTTGTACTATGAAAGAGCAACGCAAGATTGCTCGTGCTGTTAAGAAGAAATTCGACTTTGAATATCTAACCCCTGAAATGCCCTTTAGTTTCCAAGGTATAACAGATTTTGTATATACTGCCGTGCGTGGTATCGGTAAGTCCGTTATATCCGTTGAGACTGCTATAATTCTTGCAAGGAAGTATGGTTATGAGAACGTGCGGTGTTACTACTTCCGTATGACTGACTTGTCGGTTAAGACAATGTTAGCCAACAAGGCTGAGAAAGCCATCGACCCGTATCTCATAGACAAATACAACCTTGAGATAACCTGTAAAGGTAATGCTGTATACGACCACGGTAAGAAACTCATAGAGTTCTACCCACTCGTATCTGCAGGTTCCAAAGGTAAAGGTGTAAACCTGTATGACTGTAACTACTTCGCCAAGAGACCTTTGGGTAAGAACGGTAAACCAATCAAACGGTTCATCGTAACAATATGGGATGAGTTCCTTATGGCTGAAGGTATTGAGAAGAAGAGCGTAGGAGACCCTGTAGCACAGTATAAGATATACCGTGAGGCAATCCTCAGAGACGCTCAAAGACTCGATTACAATGCCGTATATAACTTTTATTTGGCTAACTCGGTATCTGAGTGTGCACCCGTAACAGGAGCATTATTCAACTACATACCGAACCCCAAGAACCATAAGATTGTTAAACTTACTCGTAAGCACGCTGTGTTCTGGAACGTTCCGGTAACGGATAAGTACCTTGAGAAACGTAAAAACTCGTACAATGCCAACATAATGGATTACGAGCACGACCCCAACTACACAAATAACGTAAAGCGTGACCTTGGCTTAATCAAACCAAAGCGTTGGCGTATTCGTAAAGTCACACAATTACTGAAATTCTCCAAATATGAAAGCGATTGGTTCTGTGTCTATGACAACAGATACATCCGACAATGGAAAGGCGAGAGTGTGTCTAAAGATAAGATTGTACCAATGCGAAGATACCTTGACGAGGTGTTCAATCCCGATAAGGTTATAAACATAATCAACAGATATGATATGCGAAACTTTATGTATTGCGACATTATGTCTCAAGCATTGTTCGCTTCACAATTAAAGCTTATTAAAGCTAAGTAAAGTCATTATTTAATATCTCCTATTAAAAGCCCCCTGAGCAGATTTGCCCAAGGGGTTTTTGTTTGTTATACTGTAGTTACTGTGTCTGTAAATACGCTCATATTGGTGAAACTTAACGATACATTTCCACCTTGGCTGTTTGTGCTGACGATACCGTCTTGCGTGACTTTATAAACGTATCCAAGATTATACTTGTCATACCCTGTCGCGGGGTACTCAAACGTATTTCCGATCAACGTTTTCAAATCTCTAAGACTCTTAACGTTAAGATTTATAGATGAAATAATAGTTAAATAAGCGAAACACTCGCTGTAAGGTACATCACCGCCTGTTATCTTAATAATGTGCCGATACAAGCCAATATTACCTGTACCAACGATTGATTTGCCTAAGACAGTTTTGACGTTTTTACTTGTTAGAACTGTATGTTCGCCATATGCATTAGTTGGAAAAGTATATATTCTATTTCCACCGGGGTCTTTTTGCCTGATTCTCGGTATACCGCTTTCATCGCCGAAAGAACTATATAAGGCTCCTTCTTCCGCGCCGAAAGAAGCACTACTATCCGAAGTGAAGTAAACGCTGTTGGTAGACCCGCCTATAAGCTTTATATCTTTGCTTTGGTCTAATTTGACTTCTACTCTCTCGGTACCCGCCTGTTTGTCAATCAATATGCCGTTACCATGTACAAGAGGAATGTGCATATCAACCGTACTGTCGTGGTTGGTTCCGTCATAGGTCTGACGCATTGTGCCGTTTATACCTATACCGTTCGTAGTATCGTAGGTAACTGCAACGTTGCCGTAAGTAAGGTTTGTATCGGTTAAGGTGTTTAAGCCTACGCCGTCAGTACCTTTCGGACCTTGTATACCTACGCCAGCAGCACCAACGTCAACCCAACTGAAGGAAGTACTTTCGGAGCCTTGAATAACCCAGATATGTTTGGTGCCTTGTGCGTCGGGTATCAGATACGCATAACCTTTATCTTGCATAGCCGCTGTGGGAGTGGGTAAGTTAGACGAACTTGCGAGAGTGCCTTGAACGTTAAACGCAGGACCTACATCACCTTTTTGACCTTGTGGACCCATTGGACCTATCGGACCTGTCTTGCCTTGAGGTCCTGTAAGCCCTTGTACGCCCTGTTTACCTTGTTCGCCACGGTCGCCTTTTCCACCTTTGAGAGTGAACCTTTTTGCCCATTCCCAGCCTGTTTCAGTGGGTACAGGGATATACCAATAACCTGTTAAGGTATTAAGATAGAATTGAAAACTGTCTGTGGGGTTATTAAGAGGTTCTCCCGAATCTGCATATATAATGCTTCCTGTATCGCCTTTATCGCCCTTAGGACCTTGCAACGGGAAAGCACCCAGGTCAACCCATTTTGCCGTGCTATTAGCCACGTCACGCGTCCATACACGCATATCGTATGGAGTTGCAGTACCAATCAAGTAGGCATCCCCGTAGTTCTCACCTTGAGCGGGTAACTCGTCTGCCGTAGCCAGTATGCCGACGACGGTTATACCGAACTCTGCTATGGTTTGGTTACCATTCTTAAAATCTTCAATGTCCTGTGCGTTCTTCTCAACCTGGTCTTCCAGGTTCCGCAGTTCGCGATTTCCGTATTTTAACATAAATTTTACTCCTTATAGATTTAATTGCTAAAGTAATTGTAATACATATTGGTATGAATGGGGTGAATGGTGCTGCCCAGAATAACCAGACTGTCGAACCAATACCCCACCACCAATTATTGCCTGTTAACAGAGCCAGTAGATACGGTACCCACACTCCCGAGCTCATCACTATGAACACTATCAGAAATATCAGGAACGTGTGCCAATCTTTCAGTTGGCTCCACAGCCATTTGAACAGGCTTTTTATTTTCTTCAACATAAGTTACGTACTCCTTGAGTTGGTCTGTCCAACGTTTCTCAGTCTCACGCATAGCCATAACTCCGAAAGCCAGAGCCATAACCATTGAGAACACGACTGAGAGGAACGACACCAAACTGAACTGAAGAACCAATGACGGGAGAGCGAATAACGAAAGTGCTGAAGTTAAGAGAACAGTACTACCTTTCTTTAAGTAAGCATTACGCTCAAGAGTGAACGGAGATACCGGTCTGTACTCTTTTGCGTGATACTTGTTTAATTTAGTCATACCCTCAATATATCTTGGGTCGTCCTTAACGTTGTCTTTACCTTGGAGAATGAAGAAGTGGAAAATCAAGCAGTTTACCGCACAGATACATCCTTTGGATATGCCCCATATAACCCAACCCATAGATGAGGCTGGAGCGTTGAAATTTATCTGACCTTGCTGGTCTAATCCGATTAAAGGGAGAAAAGTAATGGCTACAAGAGTGAGTACGACAATCACTGCATAATAAATATACTTCTCTCTGAACTCTTGTAATTTACTCATCTTCTATCAATCTCCTTATTTATGGTATAAAGTTGTTTGTAGTGCTTACCGAGAGGAGCGATAACGTACTGGTCGATAACCCATATAGCAAATACTATATACATCATCCAGCTGCCGAACAGATAGTTGGCTAAAATTATATCAATCATCCATACGGTGGGGCGAATCTTATCTTTAACGACAATCGCCAACACTAACATTGGAATGAGAGAAAGTCCGAATCCGTAGATTATCGTACCGAGCTTCTCTTCCATTGTGGCACTGTTCTCACCACCCCCGCTACCATTCATAGCAACGAAGGCTATTATGAACGCGACTGCTAAACCGAAGCAAAGCAGCCAACTAAGTATCGTGAACAGTATGCCGAGTTTCTTACATTTGATTGTTCTTTCCGTCTTCATACTTCACCACCTTAGACATTTCGTTGATGAGCTCGCCCTGTCTACGAACCATTTCATTAACCTGAGAACGCATTAAAGCAAGTTCCTCTTGGGTTGCAGTCAGCTCTTTCTTAAGGGCAATCATCTTGGGGTCATTCATAATATTGTTGGCATTATTTTTAAGACCTACAAATATCTTTACATAGTTTATGATGGTTCCCAAAGCCAATAAAACAGTGGGAGCGTATAACGCAACGATTTCATATATCTCAGTCATTGTTATCGACCTCCGTAATATAGAGTAACGGTTCCTCGGGTTGAACTATTGTGAGGAAGAGCTTCCGGAACCTATTGAGAAACTCTTGGGTAACGTCTGTACGAAGTAGGCTCAGGAGCGTCGCATAGCCCTCTAAAACGCCTCTTTGGTTCTTGGTGACATTTTGGTTGTTAATGTACTGTAACTCGTCTGTAGTGTCCGTAGAAGGCTCTGTAGAGGGGTTCTGAGCTGTGTTATAGATTTGCCTTGAACCGAGCCGTATATCGTCTTCCGTTAAACCTCTGAGTTTGTTTTGGATTTCCAATTGCTTTTCCCAGTTGGGTGCGTATTGGAATATGATACTGAACAGTTTATATTTGAACCTGTTGATGTCCGAGCTTGCCACAATGTCGTTACCATAGGAGCCATACAACAGATAGAACAATGTTTGTGCCGAGTTGTCACTTATCGTTGTAGGGATTCCACAGTCCTTGTAATCGGCTAAAAACTTTTCTACGCTGTCGTACACGTCCGTGAATCTTTTCTGCCTGTACGAGCCGTATAATGACCCAGAATAGCCTTTATACATCTCCATTAGCGTCACCTCCTTGGGGTTGTTCTCCATGCATACCGCTTTGGTCTTGAGAGTCAGCTGTTACACCGTCCATATTCAAGTCCATACCGCTTGCCGTTTCCGTGAGTTCGCACGACATACCTACGAGCCATACAGCGTTGATAATATCACACGCGTGCTGACGTTGAGTTAAACTATCCTGGAGGGGTCTACCCACCTGACCGGAACCGTTCATCATTGTCTGAGCCGTGTTCTGATATTGTTTCTTCTCGAATAAACCGCCGTTTTCCAATCCATACGTAGAAAGACGGAAGTTATCCAAAGATTGCATAGCCATTAAGAACTCTTCACCTTTGGAAGTAGCACCATCGGTAAGTTCTTGGAATTCCGTAGCACCTTCGATTGCTACCCACCTGTTGCCGTTGCGAGCCGCAGAATCAACAGACCTATTGGCTGCAGCTACGTTGGAAGCTTCATCAGCCGAGTTGACACGCATACCTTGGACACCCGTACTGTTGAGTAACGCAGTCCTCATAAACGGTATACAGTCAGCCATAACGTCGAGTAAGCTATCTTGTAACTGAGCTCTTGGTATTATCGTTTCCGACAATTGTTTGGTATAATCTGTAAGCAGTACACAGTAATCACCGGGATTGCCCTCTAAAGGCTCTGTAGGCACCTCATAAAGGACTTTAAGCTTCTTTTCCGATAATGCGTCCGCCTGAGACTTAAACAGCTTTTTTTCAGCCTCTGTAGTGCCTTGAGCGAAGGGTACGGGATGTACCGTATTGAACCTGCCATAGAAGTCTATGCCGCCATCCAAAGCATAAGGCATAACCATAAACTTCTTGAGCTCTTCATAGTAGAAGAAGCACAGATTACCTCTATAGTAAAGCAGTCTTTCCAATTCCTGGGAGGATATATCCAAAGGAAGGTTATACCATATAAACCTGTTTACAGCATCCTGCTCGTCTATAATCCTCAGCTGTCTCTTGATAGCGGGCTTTAACTCGCATTTGGGAGAATCGCTTTGTGCTTTAATCGGTAGCCCTGTCTTGGGGTCAATACCTGCCTGCAAGTACAAGCCGATTACATCTTGGTTTATATATCTTGCATTATTAGCCACGCTTGGAATCACCTCCTACGTTCATAGTTTGTTTCTGATATGTCCTTGCTTGCTTGATTTGTTCAGCCATTTGTCTTGCAGCTTCTTGTCTGGCTATCAATTCTTCGCCAATACTTTTAACTTTAGGATTTTGGGATAATTCACCATACGTTTTATTAGCGTATAAATCACCGGCTGTTGCAGCATTGGGATTCAGGTCAAATATTCGCTGTCTGAGAACAGCGGCTTGCTCTTTCATCTTTTCCTGTGCCAATCGACCGGCAATATATTGTCTATTCCCTTCTTTGTCGTCTTCTTTGGGAACGTCGAACTCTTTTTCCAATTCAGGTTTCAATGCTTCCAATTGAGCTTGGCTTGTTTTTAGTTCTTTTTGTTTAAGTGCTTCTTCTTTCTTTGCGGCATAACCGGGAGTCTGCGTGTATAACGCAGCTCCAATGCTCATTCCTTGGTTTATAGTTGATTGTATACTCATTTGAAATACACTCCTTTATTTAATTCATCTGCTATAGCATTTAATGTATGAGAATCATCATTAAGTCCTTCAATACGTATGACATTAGCTTCCATATAACCGAGGTCTGTAAGCGTACCATAACTCCAATTATTTTTGATATATTTGGAAGGTTTGCCAATAACACCGAGAGTCATACCGGAAAATCTGATTTCATTAGCTACAGCCTCTTTCTCATCCTCTGTACACGTATATGTTTCGAGAATAGGTACTTCTTTATTGTTCTCGTTTATAACCGTTGACTTGGCTAAGGAATACGGCATAGCCTTAATGTTATCGAGTTTGTAGTTATGAATATCTGTCGCATAATGCTTTTGTTCAGCATAACGGTCGTAGTCATATTGCATATCCATTGCACCACCGACTACGGATAAAGCCGCAGCACCGGCACCAGCCAAAGCATTGCCTGTCATAGCTCCTACTTGAAGTCCGGCATTTCCAGCTCCAACCAGTCCCTCAATCATCTTTTGGCTCGAATTTATCTTATAGTTCGTAGACATATTTTGTATCTGCCTATCGAAGATGTTTTGGTAATTCTTATTATTTATCTGATAAGATTTCCAAGCATCCGACAAATAAGCTATCGAGTAATCACCGCCACAGATAAGACCACGAGCGTCGTTATAATCGTCACCAAACAAACCACTGAAATACGGATTGACGTGAATATAAGGATTGTAAGGCATATAAGTGTAGTCCACATTAAATAACGGTAATGTCGGTGTATCGTTCTGAGCCAAGTTGAACTCGAACTGACCTTGGTAATTCGGGGCAACCAATCTATACATATCGCATTGATTGGCAATCTTTCTGTTGGTATATGACGGCATATCATCAAGGACTATATTTTTGGTTCCGTGTGATTGCTGACACCAGAATAAACATTGATAATAACTAACAGGCTTTGTTTGAGTAGCGACGAGGTTAGATAAATGTCTAAATGCTTCTACACTAATTCCAGTTTCTGTCTTAGTAAAGCCTGGTAACGGACAATACGGTAACAATTGCAAATCATATATATTTGCACTACCCAGTTCTAATGCAATACTTTGTGCAATAGCTATAGACATCTCTTTAGTTATGTTTACAGTAATAGTTTCCAGAGCATCTCTAAAAGTCAGAGTGCCATCCATATAAGGCATACAGAACATATCATATGGAGCATCTGTAAGTCCGGGTCTTAAACTTCTAACGCCAACAGTCTCTGATTCAGTCTTACCTGCAATGTAAACCTCTAAATTTACAGTTTGAGGTATTTCCTGTAATTCCAACACCAGCTGAGGAATTTTGTATCTCAAAACAAACGTTGTTTGCTGTCCGAATTTTTGAGTATAGTAAGTGTGTAAATATATACCATTTTTATCGTTAGATATACCTACAAGTTTCGTATCTGTTCGCATTGACGCTATGACTTTATAATATTTTTCACCGTCTTTAATTATTAAACCATTCTGTTTAAGTCCTTCATCAATTACCGCTTGACTATATTCAGTCCAATCCCAATATAATTTTTCATACTTATCCGTATCTAATACTAATTCAACAGTATCTAATTGGTGAGTAAGTAGTTCTCTGGATGTATAATGTCCACGGACTTTAGTACCATATTGTTGATAAAAAGGCCATTCTGTTTTGACAAAATCATAATGTGGGTAGGCACTTATAGTAAACTTTAATTGTTTTTGGTCTACGTCAGCAGCATATTTTCTGTCGATATATCCGACTATCCAAGCACAACCTGTTTCGTCATAGAGATGTTGCTCTTTGGTTTTAATTTGGTTTACAGCTAAAGATTCTTGGTTCAATATAAAAGGACTATCACTCGCCACAGTAGCTTTTTTAATAAAGCAATCTGCATTAAGTACAGCGTCATAGTTATCGACTATAACGTCACGCTTGAGTACGAGGTTATATTGCCCTTTACGGGCTCTGGTAGCCTCTAAAACGAACCAACGAGAAGTTATCGAGGTGTTATCCTCGGAATAGATTAAATAGTCACCACGACCGTTGTACGAGTTCGAGACACGCCCTGCAACGAACGCAGTAGTTACCCCGTCATTGGGGTTAAAGTTTAAGTTTGTGGAACTCTCTGTATAAACAGGAGAACCATAGCCAATCAGAGCGTCCTCTTTCTTGACCTTACGGTTATAGTAGTTGTTATAATTATAAATAAATATCGATGCCATATCGTCTCCTGTTATATTTTATAGGAGGGAGCCGAAGCTCCCCCCACGTAAATTATTTCTTCGTAACTGTTACGAAAGGATATTGTTTAAGATATTCCAACGTATTGTGACCGAAAGTGAGGTATCTGTTGTCAGTCAACGACTTAGCGTTGAAGAACGACGTACCAACTTCAAAAGCGGACATATACGGAACGGAACTTCTATGCATAACCTTGAAGAGAATTTTCGGGTTTACGGTGTACGAGGTACCGGCAGGGGCTTTATCACTCGATTTGATAAGGTCACCCGCAAAGTAGTGGTTAGCACCGATGTCTTGTTCGATAAGGGAACGAACCGTAGTACCATTACCCTGAGTTTCCGCAGCGTTTACGGTACCGAAGTATCTCGCCGGAAGAACGTATTCACCGAGTTTATCAATGATGTCTTTATGATATATCGTGGGAAGGTCTCTCTTCTCGATTTTAGCTACAGCGTCGCTGTTCCATACGAATACCAAATCACTGATATTGTACGAACGAAGCTGACCGTTGTCGTTGTAATCTCTCGTGATGTCTTTAAGGTTGGTGATAAGTTTAGCGATTTGTTCAGCGATAACGCCTCCTTCGATTCTCGCAGCCTCTTCACCTTTAGCGTCGCCTACGGCTGTAGTAACGTCTACTTCTATGTTTTCCGTAGCTACACCGGATTTAGCGGTACCAACGAAAGCGTTGAACGTAGTAGCGTCATAAACTTTCTTGGTGTCACCCATCCAACCAAGCATTACGCTCTTGAAGCTCGAGAAGGAACCTTCGTCGCCCCAAGCTCTCTTGGAGAGATAATCATCGACCGTGAGTGCTATTTGACGGAATACGTCAAGATGAATAGCTTGACACTTGGGAGCCTCAGGACGATGGAGAGCCAAAAGGTTAGCCGCTTCAGCGTCATTACCCCACCTGGTCGATTTAAGCACGTCTGTGCTGTAGTAAAGCTTCGTATCACCATACATAGAACCGTCTACTCTCGCCATATCTACGAGTTCGGAACCGGTGGAAGCTATGTTGTCTGCGAAAACTTGCTGCGATATAATCATATTATAAAGAGCCGCAAAGATTTCATTTGAATTAAGTTGACCATTGAATGTTGCCATAATATTTTACTCCTTTAATTTTTACCTCTTTATGCGGGGGTCTATTCCGCTTGCACCCATGGGAGAAACGTCCTTGGTGATACGCATAAGTTCTCTGGTGAATATTTCAGAGTTACCGTCTGCTATCGTAACACATTCCTGTAACCCGTCGGCTACCCTCTGTGCTGCCCTATAGTCCTCTTCGGTTGGAACAAGCTTTTCTCCAGCTCCGACGAAAATGTCCTTCCCCTCTTTGTCTATAATCTCATTCCTGAGTGTGAGAGCCTTTTCGACGAATTCTAAGTTGCTTAAATCCTTCGTAAACAAATCTGTGCGTAACTTATCGATATCTACAGGTTCAGCCTTTTTAGGGGCATTTGAAGGCTCTGTAGTGCCATCTATAAGTGCCTTACAGTATTTGTTACGTTCCTCGAGAACTTTCAAATAGTCCTCTCTGGGTACCATCTTCTCTTTAAGTTCATTTATTGCCTGAACCGGGTCGAAGACACCCTCTGTAGCCGTCTCGCTTGTTGTGGTAATTGTTTCGTCAGCCATATTCTGACCTCCTTATATAATAATGATAATAGGATTAAGAAGTCCGACACAAGTGTCGTCCTTACAACTGACCCGGGTGTGTCATATGTAATCCCCATCACATCAGTCTTATAAATCCTTCTACTAATATAAACGA
>ULYL01004334.1_pt1 | contig 14278 bp, 16 predicted proteins | sample 1962211 | NCBI WGS metagenome assembly ULYL01 (sample SAMEA4835864, study PRJEB28245) | human gut metagenome | biome: gut microbiome; material: fecal sample | place: Denmark | collected 2008
ATGCTGTTATGACCTCTCTGAATATTGCAAAAGCAGGTGATGCTTCTAATGAGTTTTTAGAGTATCTCCAGGAACAGGAATTTATGGATTCTATTTTGGAAGCTTAGGCTATGGTGAACTTCAAAGAATTGCTGGGAAATAATAATCAGCTTCAAAACTTGCTCCTTGATACAGTTGAGGAGGGTGAAGTTTATCGTCTTTGCCTGACAAAAGAAGAAGGTATTATTCCTAAAAATAAAGGAGATGAAGGGAGAAAGAAGTTCTTTGTAGTTGTGGGTAAAGACCAAGAAGGAAATGCGATTGGTTTTGTACTTATCAACTCAGAAATCAATAAGCACCTTCCTGAAAGTAGAAGGAAATTGCACTATTTATTGAAGGCTTCTGAGTATGAGTTTTTGGGTGACCAAGATAGATTTGTCGATTGCTCTGATTTTAAAAGAATTTCGAAGGAACGATTTGCAGAATTGTTTTCAATAGATAATATGAAGGGAAAAATTAATAAGAATGATTTGGTAGAAATAAAAAAGGCTATTTGTTCTTATGAGAATGTTTCCATGAAGTTGTTGAAACGTTTTGGATTGATATAACTGGGAAATTTATTGTGATTTTCTTGGTGGGTTAAAGATAAAGGCGTAATTTTGCATTAGAGTATGAACGTTTAATATAAAGTTTATGGAAACAGCAATATTTAATCCGGTTCAGCAACACTTGTTGAAGATGTTTGCCTTTGATGGTTCAGAAGAAAGACTTACTGAAGTGAAAACTGTTTTGAGTGATTATTTTCGCAAAAAAGCAGATGCTTGCTTAGAAGGTCTTTGGAATTCAGGGAAGCTGAATCAGGCAAAGCTTGATGAACTACGTCATCAAGACTTGCATACAATGTTGAAAAAGTAAGGTTTTATGGAAAGAATTTCCTGGTCTTGATGTTGTTGGTTTGGATGAATTCTTAAAACATTTATTAAAGATTAATCTTTAAACGAATTCTGAAGCTGTCTTTCGAAAACCTACCTTTAATAGTCTTAAGGCCCTTTCGATTCCCCTTGTAGGGGACAGAAACGTCGCTCTTAACCGCTTCGCTTTAAGGTTGGCGGACCATCAGAGGTCTACGCCAGGTGGTTGTGCGGTAAGTATTCTTTTATTTATCGCATAGCCCAATCAATGGGCTATGCTGATGAGTTTACTTCCTAAGGCTGTTTCTATACGAGCAATGGTTTGAGTAGTGAAGTTATGTCTGCCTGTTAGCCATTTGGAGATTTCTGAGTCTCGCTTGTTGAGCAATCGGGCAAAATCCTTTTGAGTGAGTCCCTTGGCTTTCAGAATCTCACTAATGCGCTCGGCAATACCGAAAGACAAATCGAACTCTGCCTTTTGTTCGGCAGGTATTGCTGCGAGGCAATCATGGAATAATTTGTTCTGTATCATAATGCTTAAATTTCAAAGGTTGCACTTTCTATGTCTGTTATCATATTCTTTTCAATGGTAATAATATGGCATTGAAGTCTTTATTGTATGTCGCATTGTCCTTAAACTCCATCAAGAATTTTTCGAATTCACTTTCGGAGTTTCCATCGAAGCAGATAGAAAACATGCCTACGTTGTCATTCTGCTCTATTGTTTTTAATGTTACTTGTGTCATAACTGAAATTCTTTAATATGCAATGCAAAAATAATACTTTTATTGATAGATTGTTCACTTTTAAGTGAATAATTAAAAATAATTGTCATAAATATTGTTATATTTCTTATAAATAAAGTTGCTCCAGGCTTGATTTCTAAGCTTACAGAGTATTTTGTTATATTAGTACTTAGTTCTTTTATCCTAGTGTAAATGGTAGATTTTGATAGACTGATTACTCGCTTTCGGCAGTTCGGGGGCTGGAGGCTCGTGTGGCAATATGTCCGTATGGGGGTGTTGTGGACGGGTGTCTGTGCCTTGATACGCTGTGCCTTAAAGGGGAAGTCCTTGAAGGCTGCTTATCCTGTGATTACGGAGAAAGTGGATGGGATTCTGATTCGGCGGTATCGCTATATCCTGGATGAGATGAAGGTGAGGGATGCGGAGGTTCAGACTCCTAATGATGGGGGCGTTCCGAAGATTGTCTGGTTCTCCTGGCTGCAGGGTATCGACCAGGCTCCTGATTTGGTGAAGGTGTGTTTGGCTTCGCAAAGGAAGCACCTGCCGGATTATGAGTTCAGGGTCTTTGATCTGAGTAATTACCAGCAATGGATTGAACTGCCTGAGTATATTGTCAGGAAATATAAGAAGGGGTTGATTCCGGCTGCTTCTTTCAGTGATTTGCTCCGCCTGTCGGTCTTGCAGAAGTATGGTGGTGTCTGGATGGATGCTACGGTGTTCTGTTCTGGTTTTGGAAATGAGAAGCTGCAGGGGCGATGGGATAGGATTATGCGGAGTGAACTGACGGTATTCCGATATTTCAAGCGTGGGGCTATGGCTCCTGTGGGGTTATCTACCTGGTTCTTTGCTGCTGTGCCTCATCAGATTGTAATTTCTTCTGTATTGGATATGCTCCTTGCTTACTGGAAGGATTATAACTGTCTGGTGGATTATTACGTCATCCATCTTTTCTTGGGTTTGTCTCTTCGTGAGTTTCCGATGGTTGAGGCTCGGATGCCTCGTGAGAACAGTTATCACAGTATTCTCTTGGGGGATGCCTTGGGGCGTACTTTCCATCAGGAGCAATGGCAGGATCTGATTGATCATGTGAGTTTTCATAAATTGAATTATAGAAAAGTAGGGGAGGTTAGTAAATATGGCAATGGGTATTATTGGCATATTATCAAGGGATTTTCGAATCCCTCTGCCTCCCTTTAGCGTTATTTCTAAAATCAACCCGTCCTTCTTTTTTGATAAAGGGGTTCTCGACTCCCCTGTCCCCCTCTTGCGAAGAGTTTTTTCCCAACCACCCCGTCCCTCCTTCATAAGGAGGGCTCCACATCCCTCTCCAAGCCTCTGCCCTTCTCAGAAGGGAGAGGATGTAACCGCTCCTCCTGCCGCTCTTAACCGCTTCGCTTTAAGGTTGGCGGGGCATCAGAGCCCTCGCCAGGGTGTTTTAGCGGGGATGAACCCGCAGGGTGAAGACTTGCTGAAAGATTGGTTGTGCGGGATGGGACCGCGGGGAAAGGGGGGCAGGGGGCTGCTTTGTAATTCTTATGATGAGGCTTATTTAGCTTCGCTTATATTTGATAATTAAAAAATTACTATAATGTTTTGTTTAAAATCTTTGGATATTTTGGGTAGTAAGGCGGAACTCGCCTCGCTGCCAGAGGGCAAATTGCTCATTAATACTGTTAATGCTCATTCTTATAATACGGCTCGCAAGGACTCGCTCTTTGCTGAGGCGCTGATGAATGGTGATGTGCTGATTCCTGATGGGGTGAGCATCGTGAAAGCGTGTAAGTGGATTAAGGCGAAGAGCCAGCCGAAGGAACGTATCGCGGGATGGGACTTGTTCTCTTTCGAAATGGAAAAACTGGAAAGAGAAAGTGAAGAGTTAAGAGTGAAGAGTGAAGAATCCAACAGCATTACTTCCTCAAAGGATGGGCAAGAGGATTCTTCACTCTTCTCTCTTCGTTCTTCACTTAAAAAAGTGATGTTTATGGGTAGTTCGCAGAAGGTGCTTGACTTGATCGTGAAGCGTGCTGCTGAGGTGTATCCTCATCTGAAGGTGGTGACTTATTCGCCTCCTTATAAGCCAGAGTTCTCGGATGAGGACAATAAGGCGATTATTGATGCCATCAATGCAGCTAACCCTGATCTGCTTTGGATTGGTATGACCGCACCTAAACAAGAAAAATGGACTTATTCGCATTGGGAAGAGTTGGATATTCACTGCCATGTTGGAACAATCGGAGCCGTATTCGACTTCTTCGCTGGTACTGTGGAACGTGCTCCGATGTGGTGGCAGCGTCATGGCTTGGAATGGCTCTATAGATTAATGAAGGAGCCAAAGCGTATGTGGAGACGATATATTATTGGCAATGCGCTGTTTCTTTGGAATATGCTGAAAGAGAAATGTTGAATGAAGAAAATAAAACTTTTTGACTACCAACAGGAGATGTTGGAGAAGATTATCACGAAACTGACAAAGAATTCGTTTACTCCTTTTCGGAAGAGGAAGGAATATGTGGAAAACTACTCGGTGTTGGTGCAGATGCCTACGGGTACTGGCAAGACGTATGTAATGGCTTCGGTGGTGAAGTGGTTTCTTGACAACCATGAGAAAGGTGAGGTGTGGATTGTAGCGCACCGACGTGAGCTGGTGGAACAGATGCAACAAACACTTGACAGATTTTGCTTGGAGTATGGCGAAAAGGAAATGGTGATGGAAGCCAAAGTTAGGATTCGTGTGCTTTCCATCCAATGGCTCGGCAGACATATCGGAGAACTGGAACAGGCTGAATGCACGCCTGGGCTGATTGTGGTGGATGAGGCTCATCATGCCTTGGCTCGTTCCTATCAGGACTTGTTCCTGCGCAATAGAATGGCGTTGAAATTAGGCATGACGGCTACGCCTTGTCGTATGAAGAAGGAATCTTTCGGCAAGTTGTTTGGAAAACTGTTGACATCGCCTCCACCCCAGGATTTTATCAAGCGTGGCTATCTTGCTCCCTACGACTATGTGGTAATTGGACAGTTCTCGCAAGACCAGTTGACTATCAATAGCCTGAAGGGGCGTGGCAGTGACGGCGACTATTCTGTCAAGGAGATGGACGAGAAACTGAATGTGCCTCAATCCATCAAACGACTATATGAGAGTATAGTGAAATATGCCAATGGCAAGAAAGGCATCGTGTATGCCATCGATATCGCCCATGCACAGATGATAGCTTCTTTTTACGAGGCGATGGGCATCAAGGCGGTAGCATTGGACAGCAAGACTCCTGCCAACACCCGACTGCGGATGGTGGAGGCTTTCAGAAATGGAGTATTGGACTGCTTGGTGAACGTGAACCTCTTTGATGAGGGTTTTGACTGTCCTGACGTAGAGTATATCCAGATGGCTCGCCCTACGCTTTCGCTTGCCAAATACTTGCAGATGGTGGGGCGTGGACTGCGCATCAACCACAAGCAGAAAGACAAGGTGTGTATGATATTGGACAATGTAGGAAACTACCGTAAGTTCGGTTTGCCCGATAAAGAGCGAAATTGGGAAGCAATGTACGCTGGTTTGAGGGCAGGAAAGGGTACGATACCACCATCTGCCAAAAAGGCAAATGGAGTAATCGTAGTAAGCAACGACATGGTGTTTGTGGCGCAATATGACAAGCAGAAACAGGAACAGACACGCAAGCAACGCTACGAATATCTACAGAATGTAAAGCCATTTGAGGTTTCGGGCAGATGGGGACTTCGTGTGGGTGATGACATCATCCTGCAACCTGTGTATTGGAAAATCCATGATTTCGTGGGTGGTTTCGCCATCTTTGAGATTGCTCCAAACAGAATGGGTATCTTGATCAGAAATGGCAAAGTGTATTATCCTGCCGATTATCAGGAGATAAAGATTCTGCCGAAGAATCGAGCTTTGCTGACAAAGAATGTCATCAAGACTGTGGAGGTGCAACTTGATACGAAGTGGGGATATTGAAAAGTGGCATCATGAAATCTGCTATTTTATGGGGATTTCCTGTTATTTTTGAATGTAATAAAAGAAAAGGAGAAAATTTCTTTTTTTGCATCATCTATTTCTTTATATTGTTCTTTATCTATGATTTCCCAGTTTCCTGAATTGATAGAAGGGAAATATGTGTCTGCTTTTGGCATCTTTTTATCCACAATAGTAAGATACAGATTATCGGCAAGATGCATACATTGCTTATAAATACTTTCACCTCCTATGATAAATATGATGTCGTCTGTACATTTGTCAAGCGCATCTGTCAGAGAGTGATATACCTCACAGTTTTCCAGTTGTATTTCCTGTTGTGTTATCACGATGTTGCGTCTTAATGGGAGTGCGCCATGGGGGAGAGAATCGTATGTCTTCCTCCCCATGACTATGGTATGATTCAATGTAAGTTGCTTAAATCTTTCCATGTCCTTTCTGATATGGAAGAGCAGTTGGTTCTTGTAGCCTATCGCACCGTTTTGGTCCAGGCATGCTATGATATTGATTTGCATTTCAGAATATGATTATCACCCTCTGGTATGTGAGAACTTTTGATCTTCCATTCCTGTGGGTATAGATTATTGGCACGATTGCCTATATTTTTCATCCAACCTAATGGGACATTCTGATAAGTTACTATAATATATCCTTTAGGTGTTGTTGGAGGCAAAGTAATCGCTTCTTTACGAAGATAGTTGATAGCATCTTCGTATGAGAGTTCTACTTGTGGAATATCAGTCTTATCCAATTCAGTCGACAAGGCAAGTGACTGTGCAGGGATCAGGTCCTTACCTTTTATACTTCCGATTTTGATACCTTCGTGAAGTACTCTTAGTGATTGGTTTGCTTCTTTCACTGCCTCTGTCCATTTCTTGCTGATTGCATATACATCATTTTCTGTTAATGTATAATTCCACTCATCCTTGTTTTTTAACCAGTTATTTTTTAATATGACAGGTTCTTTGGTCTTTCCTTTTGTTGTCTTCTTGTCATGAGTCTTTTTCTTTTTATCTCCTTCGTATGTGCCATTTTTACGTAATACGGCAATAAACAATCCTTCTCCGCGGCTTATACCAGGGAAGAAATGATACATGGAATCATCATTGATGAGGCTCTTTGTAATATTCCAACTTTTTTCGATATCCAGAGGAAGAATTTCGGCTCCAAGTTCCTCTTTTATCCAATCTACATTTTCTTCATCTTCGTGGGCATTAAAAGTGCAGGTAGAATAGATCAGTATCCCACCAGGCTTTAAGCAGTTCCAAATGTCACTTACGATTTCCCGTTGAAGTTTCCAACAATTATTTACATTGGCTTTACTCCATTCATTGATGGCTTCTTCATCTTTTCTAAACATACCTTCGCCCGAACATGGGACATCGGCAAGTATAATATCAAATTTCAATTTTGTTTTTTTGTAATCTTTTGGATAATTGTTGGTGACAACAACGTCCGGATGCCCAAACTTTTGAATGTTTTCTGATAAAATTTGAGCCCTTGTCTTCATGGGCTCATTGCTGAAAAGAAGACTTCCTTCTGGAAGAGCAGCTCTTACGCATGTAGATTTGCCACCTGGTGCAGCACAGAGATCCAGCATGGTGACAGGTTCTTTGACATATTGTCGGATGGCTAAATCAACAATCATGGATGAGGCTTCCTGTACGTAGTATAGACCCGCATGGAAAAGAGGATCGAAAGTGAAGTTCTTTCGTTCCGATAAATATTTGCCTGTTGAAGGGCACCAAGGAATGATTCCAGAGGTCGTTCCTTCGTTTAAAACCGTCTCTTCAGAACATTTGAATGGATTGAGACGAATGCTGACAGTTGCATTCTCATCAATTCCTTTCATCAGTTGATTGAAGAGGTTTTCCCCCATAAGTTCTTTGGTATAAGTTTTGAAATCCTCTGGTAATTTTGTGCTTCTATCTGTTGTCATCTTGCCATTCTTTTTCTTGTTAATTCAAAATCATTTGCAAATTTAAAAAATATTTTGTTTCTTTGCAACTAAAATCGCAAGATATACGTCTTAGTAGAAGAAAAAATTCAAAATAGTGGATAAAATAGTAAAAATATTCGATATGAAAAAAGAAATAATCGTTATGGCTTTGGCGATGAGCCTTGGTGTATTTCAGCAGTCATTGGCTTCTTCTGCACCTAAACACCGTTACACACCGTCTGCTCAACAGGTAGATAAAAAAGTGGGAAATCATTCTGAAAATGATGAGGGAATAGATGCATTTTCTGACACAACAAGCGTAGATACTTCGTCTGCGGTATCTGCTCATAATAATCCTGCTTCTTATACATCTAATAATCCTTCTCAGTTTAGTTTAGATAATTATGATGACCCATTTGATTTTCTGGGTACTGTATTTGGAAAAGGTGTACTCCTTTTTGTTATCATCCTACTTGGTCTGATTGGCTTGCTGATATTCTTAGCTCCTCTTATTGCCCTCTTTATGATTATTCGTTATTTATATAGGCGCAATCAGGATCGGATGAAGTTGTCGGCTATGGCTTTAGAAAAGGGTATTGAAATACCGGAAAGTGCGCGCCCTATAGATAAGCAAAGTAATGAATATCTGGTTAAAAGAGGACTGCGAAATGCTTTCTTGGGTGCAGGCTTATGCGCTATGTTTGCTATATGGGGTGCTGATTTTCTGGCAGGTATTGGCGCTTTAGTACTTTTTTATGGTGCAGGACAGGCTACCATTGGTTCTCTGCCTTCCATCAAACAATGGTGGTGCAATAGGAAAAGTGGAAAAATTGGATGATTTTGCTCTTGTAGCTAAAGTGGTAATGTTTCATGACCGTAAGTCTTTTGACTTGTTGGTCAGGAAATACCAGGCGTCTATTCGTAGCTTTTTTCTTCGGCAAACTGTTGGAGATAAGCAATTGAGTGACGATTTGGCTCAAGATACATTTATCAAGGCCTATACCCATCTGGTGGGATTTAAGGGGAAGGCTAACTTTTCCACCTGGTTGTATCGTATAGCCTACAATGTCTGGTATGATTATGTGAGAAGTCATAAGATAACTCAAGATATCGACAGTCCAATAGTGGTTCATAAGCAAGCGCAAGCAAGCAGTGACGGATTAAAATTGGATTTAATAAGTGCCCTCAAAATACTGAGCGATAAAGAACGTACATGCATCACTTTACAATTGATGGATGGAATGTCTATAGAAAAGATCGTAGAGATTACAGGACTTGCTTCTGGTACCGTCAAGTCACATCTCTCACGTGGTAAAATGAAACTTGCAAGTTACTTAAAGCAAAATGGTTATGAAAGAAAATGAAGTAAAATCTACGATATCAGAGGAAACTCATCATCAGCAGCAAGTTACTGCTGATGATGAGCAGATGTTGCAATCTTTCTTTGCAGATTGTTCTTTGGATATAGCTGATGATGGCTTTTCCGAACGTGTAATGTCTTCTCTTCCAGGAGAGGTTACTTATCATCGTTTGGCGCGTATATGGAAAATAGCTTGTATTATGATTGGTATCAGTTTAGTCCTTTACTGTCAGGTTTTGACAAATCTTCTGGATACCCTTTATCTAATACGGATAGATGCTATGATGTTTTTTTCCAGAGTCGTATGTCGCTTGACGGAAGTATTGGGCGCTTCCCATCATTTATTGATGATCGTATTAGGGATGATTACGATTTTTTGTGTATGGGGATATAATAAAATGATGGATGCTCGCATATAAAAAGTGAGCATCCATCATTTTGTATAACGAGGCTTCTATGCATTCTCGATTGCAGTTAGCTTCATTCTTATTCAAATATAAACAAATCTTCCTCTTCTTTAGGAATCTCCTGCTTCTTAGGCTTAGGAGGATTTTTTAAGTTGCCTTTTTCATCAAATAACCCATAAGTCGTTCTGAGTACGATAAACTCTGTGCGGCGATTCATTTGATTACATATTTCCTGATTTTCTTTATTCTGTTTCAGAATGAAATCCGTCGTCAGTTTATCTCCTTCCTTGAGCCATGGATATTTGGCAGCCACTTTTTTGCTAATAGTCTTAGGTTGCTCTTTGCCATAACCCATTGGTGTAAGTCTGTCTTTGGCAATTCCGTGTTGAATCAGATAGTTGACTACCGATTGTGCTCTCTGTTGAGAAAGATGTTTATTATATTCAGCACTTCCTTTATAATCACAATGTGCACTAAGTTCGATGGTGACATTCGGATTTTCTTTCAATAAGTTGACCAATTCATCCAATGCTTTTGTACTGTTGGCAGTAAGGGTAGCCTTATCAAAATCATAGAAGATATTATCTATTAATACCGGTGCCGTGATGGAAGCCAATGGGAATTGTAAGGTATATTCCTTACTTTCCTTAGCAGAATCTACTCGAATTTCTTCTTTATGATTGAGGAAACCTTTGCAAGAAGCCATCAGGAGATAATCTACCTGTGGCTTGATGACCATACTGAATGAGCCATCACCTTTGACTGGTAGTTTCTTATATGTTCCATCGTTTCCGACAACCATTACTTGGGAAGCAGGTAATTCATAACCACCCATTTCGTAAACCCAGCCTTTGATGGTTGTTACGATTTCCGGGTTTTCAAAAGAATAGATGTGGTCGAAACCTCTTCCGTCCTTTCTGTTGGAGGAGAAATAGCCTCTGTTGTGTGGACCTTCGAAAGTCATTCCAAAGTCGTCACCTTCCGAATTGAGAGGGTAGCCAGGATGGAAAACCTTATATTTTTTAGTTTTTGGATCCACTTTGGCAATATAGATGTCCAATCCACCCATTCCAACATGTCCATCGCTACTAAAGTAAAGGTCTCCGTTGGGTCTGAAAGTTGGGAAAGATTCATTTCCTGGAGTATTGATAGGCTCCCCCAGATTTTCAACACCTCCCAGCCCCGCAGCTGTAATTCTTACTCGCCAGATGTCTAATCCACCCATTCCTCCAGGCATGTCTGAAGTAAAGTACAACCATTCTCCATCAGGAGAGATAGCAGGGTGCGCAAAACTGCTGAGGGTGTCTTTGGTGATTTCCAGTTTGGTGGCTTTTCCCCAAGCCGCATCCGAGCGTGGGGAGGTTACTATTTGTGCATATCTTGGTGAAGACGGGTCGGTTGTGCATTGTGTGAGATACATGTCCCGTCCATCAGGTGTAAAGCAGCAAGCCCCTTCATCATATTCCGTATTCAGCCCCGTACTGATGGCTTCTGGTTTGCTCCATTTACCTTTGTCATCTTTTTCAGATATAAAAATATCGCCATTTTTTGTTCCTGTAATACCGCTCAGTTCATCTCCGAGCGCTTCATTTCTGGTAGATGTAAAATAGAGTTGGTCAAATTCATCTCCTAAGAGCATTGGTGAATAGTCTGCTCTTCTGGAATTGAAAATATCCATTTTCTTCACCGTATATCTGCTCCCTTTTTTCTTCCATTCTGGTGCAGTTTGTGCTGATTTCAGTCCGTTTCGTGCTAAAATATCATAGCCATTTTTGCTCATTTCTTCATTTGGGAGAGAATCTAATATGGATTTAAATTCTGTTTGAGCAAGTTTGTAATCGCCGTTTTTTAGAAGTTGCCGAGCATAATTTAAGCGATCTTGGATATTAGCTTGTCCATATCTGATAGCATTTCTATAGGCTGCCACTGCTTTAGGTGTAGCGTTAATCTTCTCATAGCAGTAAGCCATTTTTAAGGCTCGCTGCCCTCTTTTTTCTCTTTCTTTTGTCGGCGTTTTTGTATATGCCTGCTTAAATTGGTCGGCAGCATCATAATACTCACCTAAAGCAAGATACTTTTCTCCCTTTTTGATATTCTTATCAATACCGCATGCGGTCAATAGTAAGCTACTTACTAATATTGACAAAAATGCTAAGCCGATATGAGATTTATTCTTCTGTTCCATGTTTTTAAATAAACTCCAGTTGTTATTGCTGACTGAATGGTAATCTGAACTGACAACCACCTTTCCAGTTGCTGCAACCATATGCCGTTTTTCCTTTGATAATGGTTCCTTGTCCACAGATAGGGCAAGTTTTTCCGATGATGCTGTCATCTGTAGGAAGATTTGGAGATTTTGCCTCTGTCTTTTCTTCCGTATCACCATTTTTAGGCGCTTTTTCTGCCGTATCACCCTGTTTGTGTGATTTCTTTGGAACGGTTTTCTTTCTTGGCTCTTTTTTCTTGAGGTCCTCTTCCGTTGTAATCGTCACATGGCGAGCACTGTTGTCAGACAATACGTCATTGACGATTTGGTTGATTTGTTCTTTCAGACCATTGATAAAGTCGGCTGGGTCATAGGTCTTATGCTCGATGTCTCGGAGCTTTTTCTCCCAAATACCAGTCAACTCACAACTTTTCAACAGTTCCTCGTGGATGGTGTCGATGAGTTCGATTCCGGTAGGAGTAGCCATCAAGTTTTTTCGTTGGCGCTTGATATAGTGGCGCTTGAAGAGTGTCTCTATAATGCCGGCGCGTGAGGAAGGGCGTCCGATTCCGTTCTCCTTTAATGCCGCACGCAGTTCTTCATCCTCGACGAATTTTCCTGCGGTCTCCATTGCTCGGAGCAAGGTAGCTTCAGTATAATACTTAGGTGGAGTGGTCCATTTCTCTGTGAGAGTTGGGGTATGTTCACCCGATTCGCCTTTTACGAAAGAAGGGAGCGTTCTTTCTTCTACCACTTCCTTCTTGGCGCCGTTTCCGCCATCGTTTCCGTTGGCATTATCAGTTGCATCATCGTCATCGGCATTTTTCGCATCCTTCGCATAGACAACTCGCCATCCCGGTTCCAGAATTTCCTTGCCGCTTACCTTGAATTCGATTTTCTCTGGTTTAGGCCCATCTTCATTGATGACTTCGCCCAATACGGTAGTCGTAGAGAATTTACAATCCGGATAGAACACACTGATAAAACGTTTGGCGATAAGGTCATAGACATTTGCCTCCATATCGGTGAGTCCTGTAGGTGGAACACCTGTTGGGATGATGGCATGGTGGTCGGTCACCTTACTATTGTCAAATACCTTCTTGCTTTTAGGCAACTTTTTGCCGGTAGCGGCGAGCTGCTGGATCAGCGGGAGGTACTTTTGCTGGCTCATTATCTTGGCCTGGCTTACTCCGTTGAGTATTTGTGGACATTTCGGATAGATGTCATCTGTCAGAAACTGTGTATCTACACGAGGATAAGTCGTGTATTTCTTCTCGTAGAGACTCTGGATGAGTTTCAGAGTAATATCAGCAGAGTAAGCAAATTTCTTGTTGCAATCCACTTGTAGTGAGGTGAGGTCGTAGAGGTGAGGTGGAGCTTCATTTCCCTTTTTCTTGCTCACGTTTGTAACGGTGAAAGGTTTACCTGCGATGGTACTGAATGCTTTTTCACCTTCCTCCTTGCTGGTAAACTTGCCGCTGGTAGCCGTAAACTGAGTATCGCGATAGATGGTAGCAAGTACCCAGTATGGTTCGGAAACGAAATTGTCGATTTCCTTCTGTCGGTTTACGATGAGGGCAAGGGTAGGGGTCTGCACTCGACCGATGCTGAGCACCTGTCGATTCTGACCATATTTCAAAGTATAAAGTCGGGTGGCATTCATGCCGAGAATCCAGTCTCCAATGGCACGTGAAAGGCCTGCGAGGTAGAGTGATTGATACTCGTTCTGGTCTTTCAGCTCCTGAAATCCCTGTTTGATAGCTTCGTCAGTCATGGATGAAATCCACAATCTCTTGACCGGGCATTTGGCTTGTGCCTTTTGCATCACCCATCTCTGGATAAGTTCACCTTCCTGTCCGGCGTCACCACAGTTGATGATACTGTCAGCGGCTTGCATAAGCCTTTCGATTGTATTGAATTGCTTGCGGATTCCTTCGTCGTTAATCAGTTTTATTCCAAAACGCTGGGGAATCATAGGCAATGCGGACAGGCTCCAGCGTTTCCACATTGGAGTATAATCATCCGGTTCTTTCAGCTCACAAAGGTGGCCGAAAGTCCAGGTTACTTGGTAACCATTACCTTCCATATAACCGTCGCGTGCAGTTGTTGCTCCAATAATCCGGGCAATATCTTTAGCTACGCTTGGTTTCTCTGCAATACAAACTATCATTCTTTATTATTTCCTTTTCTGTTTGCAAAGGTACAATAAAATAATGAGAAAGCCATCATTTCGGCTTCTTTTTCTCATAGCAGAGAATAAAAAAGCCCCGTAAGGCTCAAGCCTTACAGGGCGTATTTCATATAAATCCTTGCGTGCGATTACTCGTACTCCTGCCAGCTCTTGATCTGCAACTGATCCTGACTCAATGTGCAGAATGCCTCGATGAAGGCTGAAGCTAAACGGGCATTGGTGAACAGAGGAATGTTGTGGTCGATAGCGCCACGACGGATTCTGTAACCATTGGTGAGCTCACGCTTGGTGTGATTCTTAGGAATGTTGACAATGAGGTCGAACTTGTGATCAGCAATCATCTGCATCACGTTAGGGAGATCCTTGTGGTCCTCATCAGGCCATCCTACGGCTGTAGCCTTCACGTTGTTGTCGTTGAGGAACTTCGCTGTACCGGCAGTAGCATAGATGGTGTACCCATTCTTCACCAGCGCCTGGGCTGCGTCAAGCAGAGAAGCCTTCTCCTTCGCACCACCGCTTGAAAGCATAATGCCCTTGTCCTTTGAAGG
>ULYL01007067.1_pt1 | contig 14160 bp, 16 predicted proteins | sample 1962211 | NCBI WGS metagenome assembly ULYL01 (sample SAMEA4835864, study PRJEB28245) | human gut metagenome | biome: gut microbiome; material: fecal sample | place: Denmark | collected 2008
CCCATCATTTCACCAATAACTATGCGTAACTCACCAGGTTAGCATTCTCGCCCCTTGGGGAGAGTTAGAGAGAGGCTTCCACAAGCAGCAGCAACGCTGTAGGTGTTGCGTTTCCCCAGCCCAGGGTTGCGGGCGTAAGCACGCTACCCTGGGTACACGCCCCCCCCACCATCATGGCAACGCTGTAAGTGTTGCGCTTAGCCGAAGGCGTTACCCGCAGTGGCAAACAACCCAAAGATTTCTATATCAGACCGAATTTCGCTACAAAAGATTTTGGTATCAGGCGGTAATTTGGCAAAATAAATTTTGGTATCAGGCTTTTTTTACCGCCAAAGGCGGACTTTTTGGACGGCCGACGGCCGCTTTTTGAACCGTGACGGCTGTTGTCGTCATGCGAAGCATAGCGTTGGAGGTATTGGTGACGACAAAGAGGAAAACTCGTTTCCCGTCAGGCGTCACCAACAACTCCAACAAGGCGAAGCCGCCAACAACCACAACGGCTTTTTGTGTCTATCACATCCTTTAATAGATGTAGCAAATAGAGAACAAATGGCAAGAGACTTTTCCCTCAACCTGTTTCCGCGGGAACGTTCCACTATGCCTTTCGGACGCCCACAAGCAGCAGCCACACAGAACCGAAGGTCACCGACGCTGTACGACGCGTAAAGATAATGTCGTTGCGTTTAGCCGAAGATGTCACCCGCAGTTGACCTGCTGTTTCATCTATAAATCTCAACACCTACAGCGAAGCCAAGAAAAAGCGCGGAAATTCGGATAATTCCCAACATATTGCGACCCACATAAACGCATAGAGCCGGACTCCCCTACTATGGAAATCCGGCTCTATGCACCATTCTATTGGACACATACACGGCAAGACCTATTCGTCGTCACCCGACTCATCCGCAAACAGCAGATGCACCCGCCGCTTAACGCTCAATTCTATCAGAAGCTGCATGTGCTCATCATCCAGCTTGCCAGCCTTCATTTGTTTCTTGTTATACTTCCACCAGTTCAAAAGGCCACGCTTATCCGCTTTCTTTTTGTTGGGCAGTTGTCCATGTTCCTCGACATAAGCCAATAGCTCCTTGTAGCTTTCCTGCCAATTGGCCTCACGCTTTGTCATATTCTCCATAATCTCTGCTTTAACACAGCAAAAGTAACAAGTTCCATCGACACCGCCAAATATACTGTCCACCTATTTATATATGTAGCACGAATTATCTGCAACCGCTCATCACTACAACGCAATTATTTCTTTAGCGCTTCGAGAGCAGCTGCCGCATCCTCTTTGGCAATCTGCATACAACGAGCTACATACTCAGCACTTATCAATTGCATGGCTCCAGAACGATGCTCCATTTCTACAAAATCGTTTACCCGTTTTACTAATTCTTCCATAACATCCTTAATCACAACAATTATAACGCCAAACGTAGAGAACTTAGGTTCAATCTACAGCTTCCATTAATATTCTCACCGTTCGGTAAGAATAACCTTAAATGTCTGGAATATGAGTTTAATATCATACCAAAACGAGCTATGCTTCACATATTCCAAATACAGCTTTATCTTCTCCTGCATGATTACATGAATATAGTAATCTTCTGGATTTTCAGCCTTTTCCATAAGTTCATTCTCGTTACGGAACTTGATGCTTGCCGGATCAGTAATACCTGGACGGACATCTAATACATGCATTTGTTCAGTCGTCCAGTAATTTACATAGTGGCGCACTTCCGGACGCGGGCCCACCAAACTCATGTCACCAACAAATACGTTTATTAACTGTGGTAGCTCATCAAACTTATATTTACGTATAAAATAACCAGAACGTGTCACGCGAGGGTCCCGACCGCCAATGGTCACCAACGAGCCCTTGTCCGCTCCTATACACATGGAGCGAAACTTATATATTCGGAAATCCTTATTACCTCTTCCCACGCGCACTTGCCTATAAAAGACGGGACCTTTGGAATCCAGTTTAATCCATACCGCCAATATCAAAAACAACGGACTCAATACAATCAAGCCACACCCAGAAGCAACGATGTCAAATAGTCTTTTCATATATGTAGGATAAAATAAGCCCGAAGATCAAGATATTATACCTCTATCTTCGGGCTTTTGTATTAATTACAATTCAGATACTATCTCTACGAAATTATCAATCACATACTCCACATCCTCATCAGTCATTTTGGTATTCAGTGGCAGCGTAATCTCGTTCTCAAACGCATGGAAAGCATTGGGGAAATCCTTGATGTCAAACCCCAACTTCTTATAAGCCGTCATCATTGGCAGAGGCTTATAGTGCACATTGGTTGCAATACCCCGCTCTGCCATCTTTTCTATCACCAGGTTTGCTTCCTCACGCGTCTTGCCGAGCAGACGCACCAGATACAGATGGCCAGACGATGTATAGTCCTCAGTATAATGCTTCAGCACAGCCACATCAAGTCCCGCAAAAGCCTCATCATAACGAGCTATCATCTGGCGGCGACGCGCCAGCATACCCTCATAGCGATCCATCTGAACCAGTCCGATAGCAGCCACCACGTCAGTCATATTACACTTATACCATGTACCGATGATGTCATACTCCCAGGCGCCGAGCTTGGTCTTCGCCAGCGCATCCTTGTTCTGTCCATGCAGACTCAACAGCTGCGCCTTACGATAAAGATTCTCATTCCAAGTCTCACCCTCTATCTCAGGCACACCACTAAACGTATTATCCACATTCTTGTCCAAGTCCTTCACCACCTTCTCATTACCGAAAGACAGATTCCACGACAAGGCACCACCCTCAGCAGTAGTAAAGTTCTTCACTGCATGGAACGAGAAAGACGAGAAGTCGGCAATAGCTCCCACCATCTTTCCCTTACGTGATGCGCCAAAAGCATGGGCAGCATCGCAGCAGATAGCAATACGACCAAGCATCTTCTGCAAATCAGTCTTAGGGGTAAACATCTCCTTCTTGCTTTCCACGATACTATACAGTCTGTCGTAATCGCAAGGAATACCAGCCAAGTCAACAGGAATAATCGCCTTAGTATTAGGAGTGATGGCCTTCTCCACAGCCTCATAGTCCATCTCCAGGCAATCCTTCTGCACATCGACAAAGACAAGCGTAGCCCCAACATGCTCCACCACCGAAGCACTTGCCGTGTAGGTATAGGCAGGCACTATCACCTCGTCACCTTCGCCTACGCCCAACAGCCTCAGCGCCATTTCGGCACAAGCCGTCTGCGAGTTCAGGCATACCGCCTTATTTACGCCAACAAACTCAGCAACTTCTTTTTCCAACTTCTTTGTGCGTGGTCCAGTTGTTATCCAACCAGACAAAATGGCATCACACACTTCTGCCGCCTCAGACTCCGTCATATCCGGCGGAGAGAAAGGCACATTACGCAATTTCATTGTCATAATATGATTATAAATATCTAATTGTTAAAATTATTTGTTTGGATAATTTCGATTATCGGCGATTTATTTGTTTGGATAATTTCATTTTTCGGTGATTTATTTGTTTGGATAATTTCATTTTGTTATCTTTGCGACTGAAATACAGCAATTAAAAAATTAGCAGAAATCGACTATCTCCTTCCATCTCATCTTACTATTCTTCCCATTGAAGTCAAAGCAGGAAACCAAGGTGGAATGAATAGCCTGTGGGCTTTTATGCGTGAGAAGCATATCACCAAGGCCATCCGTTGCTCATTAGAGAATTTCAGAGAGTTTTGTTATACTGATAAAGGAGGTAAAGATACCGTTCGTCATGTCAACATATTCCCTCTATATGCTGTTTCGCAGATAATAAAATCTACAGCATCTGAAACTATGTAAACTATTCCACCTAGTCCAATTTCGCATTCAAGCCATCCACCTTACGTTCGGCCGACCTGTGTCTCTTAACCTCATCCTCAATGGGTATCCGTGTGCCATTTGTAGAATATATTATAAAGAACTTTGTTACTTGAGAACTAAGGCATTGCCTCCGTCTGGCACTGGAAATAGGACCTTTCCAAATCTTCTCTGTCATACATATGTCAATATGTAAATTCAGAATCGAAGATACTTCTTCCTAATATAAGCCCTAATTTGAGTGATTACCGCTATTCTTTTCTTCTGAAAAAACCATACACAAACTGCCACACATAACCTATCATATTATAGTGTGCCACGTCTTTGTATTTCCAGGAATGTCTGAATGCATTGCCGATAACATGCAGACGCTGATACCATTGTCCTTTGCCACGATTGTAAATAAAAGAATCATCATACAAAGCGCTTTCTACAGCCCTTTCGGCAAACTCGCTATCAGTAAAAATAGTTTTGTCATGCAATTCCACACCAAGATAATTTACGGCAATAGAATTAAGCACATCTACAAATCCATCCAATCTGAATCTTTTGCATAGCGAATAAAAGCCCATCCACTCCACTTTGTCTTGATTAGCTTTAATCCAACAAGCCCAATCCACAAAATGCCGCAGATTAATACCTTCTACCAGAAAATGCGTCAATGAATGATAGAGCATAAACAACCCCTCGGCCTCAACGGGCAACACATAAATGTCAGTTCCTTCCAATCTTTCAAGTTGACTGCTATTCTTTACTGCCTCAACCATGTATTTATGCAGAGCCAAATCCGTACCACCACGACGGGCTGAAGTAAAGTACCGGTGGTTCTCGACTGTCAGATTCTTATAACCTATATGCGAATGTTTGTACCATCCATCCTCCACCATCATACCTTTATCACGAGCTATCTCATTTCCCTGCCTATAAGCACAGTTTCCATGTGCATCCGTCAAATAGCAGTCAAAGTCTCCAAACTCCCTATGTGCTGGCTTAGGATAATATCTACCATGAGCCAATCCTTTGAAAACGATAGTTTTAATATCATGTTCCTTCCAGAGCTCCACAACATTCTTTACCCAATTTGTATATTGCGCATTCCTTTTCTCCACAAATACCGTCTGTGCATACCATTGCATTAATGTCATGCGATCAGGAAAAGAATAGCAAGTCGCATCATCTTGCCTCAATATTTCCAAAGCCTCATACGCCAGCCCGCGCACACCTTGCACTTGTGAAAGATTCATTACACTCTGCCAATCCACATTATTTATCCTATCACACACTCGTCCATTTATGGCAATATCCAACAAGAGCAATAATGTTTCAGCAGACTTATCCATTGTGGTCCTATTCATTGTCTCTTTACATACCACATCTTCTTCCAGCCATTCCCCACAACATTCATCAATGTCCAGAACGTTGCCATCACAGGATTCATCTCTTCTGCCACATGGAACAAAGGATAATGTGCCCAGATACGTTTCCATAATGGCTTAGGGGTAATGCTCACCTGACGGCGACGATACTTTGCCAAGTTCTCCTTCAACAAATAGCAAGGAGCTCTTCTGACAACTTTCAGCCACAGAGCTGTATCGTTATTCTTTCTTACATCCTTAATCTGCACCAGTCCTATCCGCTCTCTGTCGTACATGACAGCCAAGCATCCGGGCCAGCAGCACATAAACATAGCCAACTTGCTTACTTTCTTAATGCCCGACACATACACACCCAAGTCTTTGCCGTCCTCGCTCATCTCCGTATATTCATGATAAGAGAAGGCATAGCCATTCTCCACCATAAACTTCAGTTGATGCTCCAATTTCTCTGGCAACCACAAGTCATCCGAATCAAGAAAGGCAATCCATCTACCCTTAGCCCTACTCAAAGCATTGTTTCTGGTTATTGCAGCCCCAGAGTTCTTTGGATTACATTCATACTTTATTCGATTGTCTGCCTCCATAAACGGCTTTACAACCTCCAACGTATTGTCCTTAGAGCAATCGTCTTGAATAAGAAGTTCCCAGTTCTGGTAAGTCTGACATTGAATACTCTTGATTGTTTCAGCAATGAAGTCTGCACACGCCCAAGTGGGAGTGATGATCGACACCAATCCGTAGTCTTGCATAATAGAAATTTATTACTTAATATTTTTTATTCTGAAAATGTTAGTTTTACAACAAAAGGAGCATAGCTCAATCCTTTTATCATCTGACTTCCATTTCCTATATGTATGTCCAATTTTACATTGTTGGAATCACAAATTTGCTGTAACAAATAAAGGCCTAAGCCACTTCCTTCAATATTTGTCTCATCAATTACTTTCTGTGAACGAAAACCGCGTTCTCTTATGTGTGCCATTTCTCCTACATTGGGACGTATACCCCAATTCGTGAATGTTACTTCCAAAGAATGAACGCAATCCAAAAATTCAATTCGAACTTCTTCTTTAACAGGCGAATATTTTATAGCATTGTCGATAATTATAAAGAAAGCCAATTCTATGGTATTATTCAATCGAAATGACCTGTCTGTATGCCCATCCATTTGCACATCTATTTCTTTTTCTTTTCTTTGAGCATACAGACATTTATAAACTTTCTCTATCTTTTTGTAAATTGTGATAGGAACGACCATATCATCTTTTACAGAATTTGGATTCAATATCATATCATACGTATCCATTCGTATCGATAACAAGCTGGTATTAGCTTCTATATTCTTCCGAATATTCTCTATTTCAGTATACTTATAAGTATCAATATATACTGAACGTAAAGCATTAGAGAGTTGCAAAGCACTTGATTTCAACTGATTATTTATCTTCCGAACTTCATGCAATGTCTCATTCAACAATGAAATATTCTGTTTTAATGTTTTTTTCTCGCTTTCCAATAGTTCATAATCTTCCCATATTTCAGATTTTGATACAAACGATTTATCTTTTTTTCGTTGCGTCTTAGACAATTTTCTTTTCATAATCCGAGCAATTTTAGAAGTCCACCAGCCACCATTGACTGAACAACACTACGTACATCAGCTTCTAAAGACGGATATTTCTTTGAATTAGGGAAGCCACACATTTCCTGAGGGCGATTTATATAAATATCAACATAATTATCTTCTAACAACATTACATCTTTAATTGGCACATCCTTGTTAAGCAAAAAATTCCTGATTGTTTTCCATATCTCAATAGGATCAGAGGCTAATCTTATCATTTCATCTATATAAGAGCACCACATATCCATATCGACATCCTTTTTGATACGCTTGATACCCTCCAAGTCATTCATTGACTCCACTTTATAGTCTGCACCAGCTGAATACACGGCAAACTGTTTAAATGGATAACGCTTTTTCATTTCACGAACCACATAAGCCCCTTCTTTTTCTTTATTGAATTTATGACCAACACCCTTTATATCACAAATAACAACAGGATATGCCTCAACGGCATTGTAGTCCTCAATATCCTTTATCGATGTTATGTTGAATTTCTCATTTCTTAATTCATTCAAATAAGTGAATTCATCATCATCTATTATCAATACTGGTATCTTAGAACGAGCTGAAAGCGAATCAAAAGCTCTTTTTGTTGTATTCAAATCTGATAAATTATAAAAATGACCCAACACCATTGGTTTAATAAAGCGAAATCCTTTCATTATTTCTATTTCATAATTTTTAATGCAACTATCTATATATATTCACCCAAATGTCATCAAGCTATACGTATAGCCCTAATGACTACTTAAACTCAATCACCGACCCACACATCTATTTAACCTTAATCCAACTATCCTCATATACATCCAATTCACAATCCCTATTCAGCCATGGGAATGGAGCATATACACGATTCACATATTTATTTAAAAAAGCTCCCCACCAACTGAAAGAGCTATTCGCTATTATCAAGTCCTTACAGTAAGTCATCAAGAACATATCCCAGCAGCTGTTTTTACCAGTATTGCCAGTAACAAAAATCAACTCATGACCTTGCATCAGTGGAGCTAAGTTCTCACGACACCATTGAATATCATTAGAGAAAATATAGAAACAATGCTTTTTCCCATCTGATAGAACATCCTTGATAGCTTTCTTATAATAATCCACATCACATATACCACGGAATTCTGGTTCATTCAAATAATCTCCCCTGCGCACATGAATGCCGACAGATTCCGTCTCCTGGATTTTTTTTATCAGTTCATTATTATATGCATTAGGCTCTGGATGTCCATATATTATTCTTAATTCATCTCTTATATCTGTGAAATAATGAGCTGATTGCCAATATCCTTCATAATAGCAATCGTCTTCACGTTCTATGGCATATTTGTCATAAGTGTAATTCATACTATATGGTGGGATATATTCTGTTTTACGTATTGGCAAATATTTCCTACCAAGACGAGACAATACATAATTTGGAATCCAATAAGATATCTTCACCAATTCTCTAAAACCTGCAACGGGAAGAATTGCTTTGGGAAAAACCTTATCAATCTCATATCCGTTATGCAGATTTATACCTTTATACTTCTTAAAGAAAATGGTATTGTAATGTTGTATGTCAATATACACGTCCTCTTGGTGATGTTTATGAATCAACGCAAGAGCAAATGCATATTGAAACATTTGATTACCAAGGCCTCCTGTAATGTTTACTATTTTCATACTTTTCCAAGTAATAATTTTGCTGTAATATCAGAACGTAAAAGAATCTCAACAATAGAAATAGCAATACAACTTGTTAATGTGAAACTGATTAATATTATTATAGGCAATGGATATGGAGACAGCACAATGGCAAGCCACTTTGACAAACTAATAATTAGTACTAAATGTACGACATACACCCCCAATGAGATTTGACCAAGATGAGCTATTCGAGCATTAAGAGCCACACTCGTATTTAGAAATCCATGTCCTATGTTCAACACAACATATATTCCAATAAACGCAGTCACAAATCTATAGGTATACAACAATATTGTTTCTGGAACATAAGGAATACATTGAAGAAAAAAAGGAAGATGATGCATGTTCCAAAAACTTGCCATAAGCAACCAAACCAAACTACCTAATACCAAGTGCCATATACTGTTAGTTATTAGTAGCTTATTATATTTGTTACAATAATAGCCAATTATATAAAAGACAAAGTAATACGATATATACTGAAAACCAAATAAACGTACATCCCCCAAAACCATCACCATAATTAAAGCAAACATTATCGCAACATCAGTTATTTGCTGTTTTATGCCAAGAAATTCTGACAACATACTTCCTAGTATAAAGATTATATTGATAACCCAAAGTGCCCAAAGAAACCAAAAGAAGCCACCGGAACTAAACGCTATATGGACTAATTTAACCAAACAAAAAGAACCATCAATAAGCCACTTGATTATTGACCATAAAAAGAATGGCACCAAGAGTTGTCTTGTTCTTCGCTTACAAAGAGTTATATATGAATCGTATCTGGGGGGGGGTATTTGCCCTATAATTAACAAAGCCACTTAATGCCATGAAAGCAGGCATGTGAAAGGAATAAATTAGGTTCCACCAATAATTAGACTCACATTCTCCATCATTCATACTATACTGTATAGCATGGCCCATAACGACCAACAGCATTAGCCACCCCTTAAGTGAATCCACCCAGACCAATCTCGTTTTATTCATAATTTCAAATATTTATCTACTACTACTCTGTTTACTCGTACAAAATCAAGTCTATCTCTTAACATTTCTCTTGTATTGTCAACATAAGGCTTTTGCAAAATGCTTACAATTCTATCTACTGCTTTAATTGGATCACGACTGATTATTGCACTGTTTTGCAACCCTTCCAACTGCTTGGCTGCATCACCAACTTGAACACTAAATACCGATTTGTTTAGTGACAATGCTTCACGGATAATATTGGGTGAACCTTCTTCATCGCTGGTGAGCAACAGAAAATCAGAAGCGTTAATATAGTAAGGCACTTCCTGAGGCTTTACTCCACACATAATAAGTAAAGAATAATTACCGCCCAAACACTTCACAATATTTTCAGCTATATCACGACGTTTGATGCTTGTGTTACTCACATCCGAGAACAACACATATTTTTTATTATTTTCTAATCCAAGATGCTTGATCGCTTCTTCTTTCTCTATCGGCTTGAAAACTTCATAATTCACACCAAGCGCTTGTACAAATTCTTTCTTTTGTAATATATAGGACAAGCATTTGGGAACATAGTCAATCATTTCAGCAGCAACAAATCCGCATGAATCAAAAAGACGAATGCTTAGGAAAGAAGCCTTTTGATTCAGTTTTATTTTCAATCGTTCTTTCCACCCTTTTGCTGTTTTCAAAGCTTTGGCATGAATATCTGTTCCATGAAAAGTTATCACCTTCTTAGCATTGACGCCCAATAATGCGATTCTTATTATCAACGCATATAATCCCCCAAAATGAATATGAACTATATCATATTTTTTTGCAGAACGTCTAATATGTCCTAAAGAAGAAACACTATTCGTAAATGGCAGGAATTCCACCTTATCAATACGTTCATCTTTAGCCAAAGCATCTCGCATCCTGTACATGATAGGATTTCCGACCCCTTGCTCGTTTTGTCGTTGGTTAGATACTAAAAGAACCTTCATCATTCCAATATTTTTTGTATTGACTTTCTTAAAAAGGCCAATCCTTTACATAAGGGATTCTTTTGCTGCCGCGCCCATCGCTTTGCATAATCATCAAAAACCTGCTCTCCTGTAAGTTGATACATAGCTTGCATTTGAGCAATATGAAGATTGTGATAGAAAGGACTTGCTATCAGACCGTCAAGACTATACATGCTCCAATAGCCACACTTGAACTTAGGCAGTATTTTTACAAATGATTTCAATGTATTATCTAAGGCTTGCTTGTATTTTCCCTCATCATGAGTCGCCTCTACATAATCATACAGTCCCCACCAAGAAAAAATAAAACCATTCATCACCACATTCTTAAAGGTATATTCCATAAGGAAGCTATCTTCGCCTTCATACTTTGTTGTTCCTCCCTCATTCAATGGCAAAAGCATAAAATCTACCGCCTTCTTTGCTGCATCCATATATTCATTTTTGCCTGTATGAACAAAGGCCCTAACCAGCAGCGAGGTAGCTTCTCCTTGTGCCATCGCTCCGTATGGAGTTTTAGGGCAATAATGTGAGAAATTATTCCAACGTCCTTTGTCGTCTTGATGCTCCAACGTCCATTCTACGCATTGTAGGAATTTTATTTCATACCTTTTTTCCTTAGTTAAAAGAAATAAGTCATAGCATCCAAGACCATATTGAAATATTGCTACGGGAAAATAAGTAAACTTGCCATTCTCCAAAAATAGTTTTGGAAGTTCTGTATTGTCCAACAATTCTGGCATTTTTGTCACTTTTTCCATCATATTATTATAGTACCCATGTATTTCATCTTTCGCAAAGCACTTACCTATATCTTGATTCACGTGCCACACACTTTTGCCTGTGAGCATCAGATACCAACGTTTAATTTGATACATCGATAAAGCCATTATAATAGTTTCATATATGTGAGGCCATCCTCACCTCTTGTCCTGTAGATTTCGAAACCATTACGTTCATAATAGCGTCGAGCCCGCAGGTTGTCTGTCTTTACAGATAACAGACATAGCTTACGCCCATGAGTCTTCATAGCAGTAAGATATGCTTCCATCATTGACTGTGCATATCCTTTGCCACGGCCCTCAGGTATGACACATACAGAGAGAAGATCGCCTCGCTGATTATTTAATATGTGTTCATTTTTGTCATTTACTATTGTCCAGTCACTCTGCGATGGCTTATGTTTGAAGCGTGCCAACATCTTGTTCCATGTCTGCTTATTGCCACTCAACATCAGTAGTAAAGTCTTCCACAAGACCTTAAATCTGTTGTGTTTCATAAAATTCTGCATTTGGTCATCCTTATCCATATAGTAACCCATGCAAAACCCTACAATTCCTTTATCTTCATCATCAGCCACCCAGAACAATTCTGGATTGTCGCTTAAATACTCTCGGTAAAAGGAGACTAATAAATTACCCCCCCCGATTACATTTTTCAACTTGCACAATTGCGATGAATAGCTATCTGGGAAACAGATACTATGCACCTTTGCAATGGCCGGTAAGTCATGAATTGTTGCTCGTCTTATCATAATTGTTCATATATTTTAGTATAACCATTAAACATATTTGTCGAAGAAAAATCATTTGATTTGGTAAGAGCATTTAGACCTATACTTCTTCGTAGTCTATCATCTAACATAATACGTTGCATAGCATTTACCAAGCTATCAACATTTGGTTCAATAAGAATTCCAGACTCTTCATTCTCTATCATATCTGGCACACCACCTACTGCAGAAGCTATTATAGGTATTCCACAACCCATTGCCTCAACCAATGTCACAGGCATTCCTTCATAAAGAGATGGCAATATGAAACAATCAGACTCTCTCAAAAAAGGATATATATCGCTTTGCAATCCACTAAAAATTATAACATCATTCAAACCCTTCTTTGTAACTTCATTCATTATTTCTTTTTCATTCCCAGCTCCTCCTATGAGGTTTATTACGAAATTATACCCAGCGGCCTTAAGCCTTTCTGCGGCCTCAATAATGACACCATGATTTTTTTGTAAACTAAACCGTCCAATATGTATAAATCTAAAAGGATTATGAGCGTTATAATTCTGTTTAACAAAACTCTTACTTAAATCTGTTCCATTATATACAATTGGCGATTGCCACGGCTTTAAAGAATAACGTGTAATCACAGAATCACGAATTAGAGGACTTATACTTACTGGGATCACATGGCAAAAATGATAGAAAATGAAAGCTAATTTTTGTCGAAATGAATCTACTTCCTTTTCTGCTATATTATGAACAGTATGTACTCGAGTTTTCACTCTAGCCATAATAGCTGCCGGAATAGCATACTGCATCACATATCTATGTGTATGTACTATATCTATACGCAACTCTTTCATTAGTTTATATAGTTTAAATATTGCTTTTAGATCTATTCCCCTACCTTTCCCTATATAAAAAATTTTTATACCTTTTTCCTCCATACGTCCAGTAATAGGCGAATGGAAATCAAAAAGACTCGCAATGTAGACATTATATTGATTCGATTTTTTGAGTTCATAACACAATGTCTCACACATAGTCTCTGCTCCAGCAAGACCAAATTCTGGCATAACTTGTAGAATATTTTTTTTCATTTTACCACCATTTATATACATGATATGATATTTCTTTAAATGCACTTAATGCAAGAAGAATTATTGTTATTTTGTCAAACTTTGTTCTCTCTTTATTTTGAAAACAATAAACACTAGCAAAGAGAGTTGGAAATACTGCAAAATGTAAAGTTCTCGTATGTAAAAAATCAGACATGTTTTGTCCCCAAAACAGGCATGCAACATATGTTGATATATAAGCATACTTGAATAAAAGTATTGATGTTTTATCTTTTTTATTGATATTAGTATAGAATTTAACTAAACAAATGAAAAGACATAAAATAGAAGAATATTGCAACACATTAAAAATGTTACCTATTACAGAATATTCATCTACAGTGCTTTCTCTTTCCAAATAGCTAAAGCCCTTTTCTACTGTTATTTCAGACATGTAAGATAAACCTAATACATATTCGGAAGCATAAGAAACCAAACCATAAAAGAAAGGAAAAACTATTAATGAAATAAAGATTACGTTTCTTGTTAATGGAAGTGATATTGCTAACGGTATAAATAGAATAAACATGGGAATACTCTTGTGCAAATAATACGTTGCAAAAATCATTAAAACACCAATTATAATATTTATCTTTTTACGTGATTGACTTACATAAATTAAAGCAAGCATTAATAATGCAAAACCAATAGTTCCGCGTGTTTGTGCAAATTGAGGTAGGAAGTTTATTGCAAGAAAAAATCCAAATGTTTCTGGATTTAAATTCATTCTTCTTGCGGAAATGTAAATCAAAATAGACGCCCCCCCCCAAACAACCATTCTAAATAATATATAGTTATTAGGTAACGTTTGTATTAACCAAAAATAAAATGGCTCTACTTGGATTATATCATGAGTTCTATACATGTATTCATAACCTTCTTCTAGATGATAGGTATCAGCCTCAGCATATGCAAAAACTCCATACAAGGCAAGCAGTACTATAGGCCATGTATATTTTGTACGTGTTATAGAAACACA
>ULYL01055711.1_pt1 | contig 14148 bp, 4 predicted proteins | sample 1962211 | NCBI WGS metagenome assembly ULYL01 (sample SAMEA4835864, study PRJEB28245) | human gut metagenome | biome: gut microbiome; material: fecal sample | place: Denmark | collected 2008
ATGGCAGATTGTTAAGCTGCAAGTGTCTGGGGATATAATGGAAAGGATTGTGACAGATACGGGGCTGGGGAACCCGAACGGAACACTGATGCAGTACATGGAGCGTATTTGTCAATATCCTTTGACAGAATTTTTCTTTGACACCTATATAAACACGATTGATGTCATTGTAAGACAGCCACCGTTTACGGAGAAGGCGATAAAAGATGCCTTCAAGTCGGAAAACTATATTACGATAACACCGGATAATGTAATATCGTATAATCTGAGTTACGACCCACGTGTTTATACTTGGTTCCAGTTACACGCACAGAATGCACAGGTAGGTGGACGTGATAAGCCGGGATTGGCTTTCGTTCCTATTGTGTACCTGGAAGAATATGTGGAACGATGGGGTAACAGGAAAATGGATTTCGTGGATATGTACTGTATTCGCATGATACAGAACGGGGCAGAAAATCAGAAGATATTTTCTACTTACCAGGCAACAATGCTGAATGACTTGATTTACCTTGTTGAAAGCAACATGTATGTACCTTTTACCCGGTGCGGAACGATAGAGATAAACGGGGACAGACGTATAAAAGTGGGAACCTTTGTGCTGAACCAAAGTACGAACGAGTTTTTCTATGTGACGAATGTAACCAACACCATATCATTTAACCGTGACGGGGTAGATAGGCGTACTGTTTTACAGGTGGAAAGAGGATTTTATGTACCTATACTTAAAGGAAATCTGATGGAAGCGGTAAAAAGAAACGACAATTCGGTTTCTGAAAAATCAGCGTCCGGATTTACACCCGATTACTTTAAGTTGGTGGACTTAAGCGGTTTGAGACAGAAGGCGAAGGAAGCGGAAAGCGGACAGATAACCTCCTACGACAACCCGACTGTTGATAAGCAGCAATTTGACTATTTTTTGAACAGGAAATATTTCGGAGGACTTGACTAATGGCAGGAGGAGCACCAAGAATAAGCAGTAACAATTTGCCGCCTATAATGAAGGGGTATATAATGATACCCACGGATGTAGGCAGGGAAGCGTATATAGATACGGTATTTAGGACGAATATAGTAGCCGTGATGATGGAAGGCGGTATATTCCGCAATGACGCACGCATTACCAACGAGGCTATCAACAATATATGGTTTCCCGAAAAACCGGGTGAGAAGGGATGTCAGGTAATGATAGCGAGCAGCGATTTCCTTAACCAGCCTACAGTCATAGGCACCTTTATAGGCAATGATGAAGTTCCGGCATGGAGCGAGGATGTTATACGGATGAAAAAACAGGTGGAAGGAGTAACTATGTCTATGACGATAGACCCACGCAACCAGGAATGGAACATGAACCTTACTTCTATAGAGAAGCCCGTAAATTTCAACGTTACATTAGGAGGTAACGAAAAACATAAGATAAGATTGCAGAGTTCGGGGGAAGCCGAGATAGTGGCTTCCAAGAAGGCGAAGGTAACCGGATATAACGAAGTTATTGCGGAAGTTGTTAATGTGGTCGAGGACGTGAAAGAAAAGGATAAGGAGATAAGGCGTTTCACTATGAACATGGAAGAGGCTAATTTTACGTGGAAGACCCAGGACAAGACAACCGTAATAAAGGCCGACCCCAACACTGTAGACGTTAATTTCCACGACGGGAAAAGCCATATAACAATGGATGAAAGCGGTGTAGTGCTGGGATATGACAATGATGCGGAAATGATTCAGTTAACGCAGAACCTAATAAAGCTTATGACCGGACAGAAAGTCAATATAAACAATGCGAAGGAGCCTTTAACACTGGCGAATACATTAATACAGTTATTGAATAATGTAGAGAATCAGATAATGACGCTAAAGAACGCATGGCAAACAGCGCTTGCAAGTTCGGCTGCGATGGATGGAGGTAAAGCCGGATTCGGTGCCGGGGTCGGTGCGGTAGCGGCAGTAAACCCGTTGCAGTTCGACGGAATAAAAAGCACGGTAACTTTTTCGGATTGATAATTATTTCGTATTTTTGAAAACGATAAGAAAAGATTATGGCAAACGTCGCGCAGGCAGCAATACAAAAAGCAGGGTCTTTGATAGAGACGGCTGGAAGAGCTATATTAGCATCTCAATTTCCGAATGATTTTGAGGTGTATCTCTGTACACTTGAACTGGCAGATTCAAAGAACAATACGATAGATTTTTTCACATTCCCTATTACCCCGAATGCGATAAGCAAGACGGAAGCGAAGAGGGAAAATATAAGGAACACGGCAGGAGGCGTAACGGTATTGTCTTCTCCTACCTTTGTACCACAGGACATTACAATAAGAGGCGATTTTGGACGAACATTTAAATTGCTATTGTCGCTTGGTGGCGGTGCGTCAAGTCTGGCAGGAGCGGCCTATAGTCTATCGGCTGGGAAATGGAGTTTGAGCGATATTTCGGGGAAAAATACGAACTCTTTGAAGTCAGCTTCGTTCGACCCGTCCGTCAAGAACGGGTATGGATGTACGAAAATATTACAAGCTATCATATCAAAAAGTAATGGTGTGGATAAGGACGGTTTGCCATTTCGTCTTTACTTCTATAATATGGCTTTGGGTGAGAGTTATTTAGTGACTGTCCCTCCTACTGGATTGGTACTGAACCAAAGTTTACAGCGTAATATGATATGGGAATATTCGCTTACAATGACAGCGATAGCCCCTATAGAAGCGGTGGCAGGAGAACAGAAAGCAAAAACAGCACTTACTAAAATTTGTACGGCTGCTGCAATACAGAAAGGTGTTAATGATTTGGCGGCTTCACTTGCAGCTTTGTTATAATAAAGGAGGTTAAAGGATGGACGCAGTAATGGAAACGGCATACGCCAAGTTCAAAAATATTACCGGGTATGACATAAAACAGTTCTTCCAAAATTATGTTGATTTTTGTAACAATTACTATGCTTACATAGTGGATTATTACCAGGGAGGAGAACTGAATGCAGAATCATTCTATCAGTTGGATAAGATGATAGCGCAAATTAATATCGTAGAGCCTATGTTCCAGCTTCACGAAAACAAGTTGGACGATATTTCTATGTGGGAAATATTAGACAACTTTTCGGAAGTGGAAACAAAGATATTGACAATAAAAAATTCTGACAGGTGGTTAAGAAGCGCAACCATAGGAAGACAGAACACCCTACAACTTGACAAGCAGTTAAGGACAGGAGAAACATTCGAGAATGTTGCGGAAGAAATTGCAATGACAGACCCAGAGGACGATTGGACTTCTATAACTACACCACAATACATCATAGAAGAAGATTATGAAGCAGGACGGGGAAGTAATACATTTGCCGTGAATCTTCGGAATGTCGGTGTGAATTATGTGGATAATGTGGTAGATACGCTTGTAGGGGAGAATGTGTTAGGCAAAGACATAGATACCGAATTCGAGTTTAAGAATGACGATTTGAAGGTGAAGAAATTCGGTACGTCTATGGAACAAGCGTTGAAAATTATATTGGAAGCCTTGAAAGGCTGTATTCCGGAATTCAAGGATTACGGGTTACCATCCGATTTTATCGGACAGACAACGAACGCAATACAATATCCGGTGATATTTAAGGCTCTTATGAACATGTTCCAAAGGGATAACCGATGGGCGAGTGCAGAGCTTTTGGATTTGGTAAAAAAAGAAGACGCGGTATTTATGAAGGTAAAGGCTACAACCGTGACGAGAGAAGATTTTGTTATTAATGTTCCTATTTAAATATATTCAAAAATGATTACAAAAACAGCGAATACGATTGCAAATTTAAAGAATTTGTGGATTGAAATGTTTTTAAACAAGACCGACCGCGTTTCAAATATTGCGGACGGCTCTGTACTTAATGGCGTTGCCTATGGTACTGCAAAGGTGGCGCAAAAAGCGATAAAGGATATCGCCATAGTGGAGGCGCAGATTTTCCCAAAGTCGGCAACAGGCGATTATCTGGACAAATCAGCCGCGTTGTTCGGTGTAAGTCCGAGAAAAGAAGCGCTTGGTTCCTCTACTTATGTACGTGTTTTTGCCGAGCCTGGCACGCATTATGAGGTAGGGACAAAGTTTATTTCAAAGAATGGAGTGCAATTTACTGTAGACCAGCCTTTTACGGTTGATAAGTCGGGATATGGATATATCAGTGTAAGAAGCGTTATCACCGGGTCTGCTACCAATGTGGAGGCGAACAGTATTACCGAAGTATCACCAAGACCGTTGACACATATAGAGTGCACGAATGAATATGCAGCTATTGGTGGACGTGATTATGAGGACGATGAAACATTCAGAAACAGAATAATAAATTACAACAACAAGCTTTCCACCGACACTATGGAAGGCTGGACGCAAATATTCCAGGATTTGGACCCGCGCATTTTAAAGGTTATGAATGTCGGGCTGGGTGAGGACGGAAAGACGCACATCTACCTTGTAACCCAAAACGGGTCTTTCTTTACGGACGATGAATTGGAAGAATTGCTTACAAAAGCTACACCCTATTTCGGATTGACCGAACTTGATTTGCAGGGGAATACGCTTGGAATTGTGATTGAAAACGCAAAATGGATGTATGTAGGTGGTGAAGAGGGGGTAGATTTCCGTGTGGAATTGTCACCTAATGCAGTGATTGCGGATGTAAGAAAAAATATCCAGATTGCAATGACGAAATATCTGGATTTCCGTTTCTGGGAAGCAGGCAAAAAGGTAGAATGGGATGATTTGCTGGAAGTGGTGAAGACCGCAGAAGGCGTGAAGTATGTACCGGACGAATACTTCTTCCCCTATTTTGACGAAGAAGTGCCTTTGAATATGTTGCCTCGTATCAAGGGATTTAGAATGCGAGACCTGGAAGGAAACATTCTGTATGATTCGGGTAGCAGCTTGTCTAATATTTTCTATCCGGCAGGAGAAAGCGATATATATAAAGGCTCTCAATCGGTTATAGCGTCACAGAAATACTTGTGTTCGTTTACCGTAACCAATACCAAGAATGTAGCCGTACCGGGTGCATACATAACAATAGGAAACAAGGTAATCATTACGGACAGTAACGGTACGGCCAACATTCTTTTGGAAAATGGGGAATACTCGTACATATTATCAAAAACGAACTGGACGCAAAAGACAGGGGAGTTTGTCGTTCTGAACAACCCTATTTATATAAACATAAATGATTTCATTGCAACACCCTATTCGGTTACGTTTACTGTATATGAAGGAGAAGCGCCTTTGCAGGGTGTCAAGGTGACGACAAGCGTGTACACGTCTGAAACGGACGATAAGGGACAGGCGGTCATTAACCTGGAGCCGGGAACCTATGAATACAAGCTTGAAAAATCGGGTTTCCAGACCATAGAAAGTGTATTTACGGTTGAAAATCAGCCAGTAGATATATTTCAAAGAATGTTCCTTACAAAAATGAATGTAAATTTTGCTGTAATTGACAGAAACAGAAGTATTTATATTCCGGAAGCAAACATCACAATAAATGACATAAAGGAAAAGACGGATAACGAAGGGCAGGCAAGCATGGGGCTGCAAACCGGGAAATATGAAATGAGGGTCGCAAAAGAAGATTATCAAGACCTTGTAAAAGAAATTGAGATTGTCGGAGAAGACCCTAATTGTATTCTCGTCGAAATGACGGCAATTCCGTATGCGATAAAGTTTACAGTGCTGGATTCTGCTACCCATATGGTTTTGGAAGGAGTAACGATAAAGATAAATGGTTCTACCTATCTAACAGACAAGGAAGGTATAGCGATTATAAGCTTGCCGAACGGGACCTATGAATATACGGCTTTCAAGTCCGGCTATATGTCCGTCAATGATTTTGTAGTGGTTGAAGGTTCGGAAGTATCTAAAATTGTGGAATTGGAACAGGCTTTCTATACATTCCGCTTGACTGTACGGGACATTGAGAACGGTAATTATATCCAGGGTGCGGAATTGCAAATAAACGGAGAGACGCGTGTAACGAACGTTAACGGTGTTGCAAGTGTGACACTTGGAAACGGTGATTATGAATATACGGTAACGCACAGAAACTATAAGAGATACACCGGAACGGTGACTATCAAGGACCAGGATGTACCGGAAACAATTTACCTGGAATTGAGAGACACGGTAATAACATATACCGCAACGGACGCGATAACGAAGGCTCCTATTTCCGGTGTATATATCGAATTGATAAACAAGGGGACCGGAATTAAGGTGGATTCCGGCTATACGAATGACATAGGCGTGTTGCAGCTTGGAGCGGAGGCAGGCGAATATACTTGGAACGCGACACACAGATATTATGACGCAGTAGAAAACCAGGCGATAACACTCGAAAAACTGAAGGATATAGACCTTCCTTTCACTATGACAAGAAGGGAAATCGAACCGGAAGTTGACGTAATAGAGAATATTCCCGGTGTGTCTGGTGATGCTACTACAGTAAGATTCAGTGGTGAAAATACAGCCGAGACGTTATCCAATGATAGTTATTATTACATAGTTCATACACCGGAAAACTTCGTTGTTCCTAACAAAGGAGTGACGTTCGATTTGATGGACCATGTAAAGACTTTCAGACGTGCAGAAATTGGTGGTGAGGATGAGCCATACGATTTTACAAGTGGAGGTGCTGAATTGAAATTCAATATATCGAATGACGAAATAGCTTCTTTGGAAGGTACGATGTTGACAGTGCAGCCGAATGTGACACGTGATGCAGAGCCAAGAACTTTTTATGTGGACGTGACGATAACGACCCCGGTAAGCCAGGTGACTGTAAAGATAACTGCTGAACAGAAAGCTGCTCTGAACTTCAATCCGGTTAAGGACGGAATTGTCGTTTCGGTAAAAAATATGTACAATGATAATGTACGGGAATATACGACGAACGCGGCAGGAAAGATATTTCCAGAAGTGATGCCGGGAATTGACTATCAGTTGACAATAAAGGAGAAAGGTTTCTATGAGAATGAAGGTCTGCTAATCAAGAACTGGGGCTTCGGTGCGAGTGTACCTACACTGATGGAAATAACGGCTTCAAAAAGGCTTGAATTGAGAGTAAAACAGCAGAATACCCTAAGACCGCTTGAAAATGCGACTATAAAGGTGTCCGGAATGTCACTGCCTCAAACCGTTACGTCCGGAAGTGATGGTTCGGCAAGAGTGTACATTTCACCTATTGCAATGAGCTATGAGTGTACAGTAACAGACCATACGAAAAAGACTGGAACATTCACACCCCCGTTGTCGGCTGATTACCTGGATATAATCATGGGCTATGCTGCAATGACGTTCAGTCTAACATTGACAGCAAACAATCCTTATTCCAAGGCGGCAGAAAGTTGTACGGTAACGGTTACGAGTGCATGGGGTGGAACATCTTCACAAGCATATAGTTTTTCTGGAACAACGAATGCAAGCGGACAATTGATATCGCAAGGAAATGGAAATTTCAATATACCGCCTGGAAATTATACGATAACCTATGGAGGAGGAAACAGTAATTTCAACAGCAAGACAGAAAACATCTATCTGCCTACGGACAAGACGCATTCAGCAGTATTAACAAGAAGAACGAAATCAGTCACATTCACGGTAAAGGAAATAATACCCTCTATTTCGACTACAGCATCAAATCCGGTAAAGACAGGTCTTGTGCTTGCATGCTATTACAACGACAATAGTACATCTTCGGGTGCGAATGTAACGACGAATGCAAGCGGACAATTTACAAAAACAGTGTATGCAGGAATTGCAGAACGTTTCCAGGTGCAACCAATAGGATTCTATTCTGGAAACGGTGCAATAGCTACAGTCAATTATAAAGATGCAAACACAAAAGACCTTGTATATACATGTTCAAAGAGAATTCCGGTATATATCACATCCAATCTGTATGGTGAGTTAAGTGGCGCATCAGTGACGTTCAACGGAATGTCTGTGAACCAGACAGGAACGACCAATACGGACGGGATAGTGCAAATGTACATATCTCCGGTAAATATGTCTTACAGTGTAAGCAAGCAGCATTACAATACCAAGACTGGGAATTTCAAGCCTACCGGAACAGAAACAAGAATGGATATTGAATTGGAGGCGAAGGAGTACCCGGTCACTTTCCATGTGTCAACACAAGGAGTTTTGCCACCGGACGGAATTTTGGTACGTGTGACAAACAACGTATTGCCGGACATTGTATTTGAGGGCGAGACGAACGCGGAAGGAACGATAGTCATGCCGAATGTTCCGGTAGGAGAATACACCTATGAGGTTCTTGCAGGAGAGGTTTCATCCGATACATTCTTCCATCCTCAAAGTGAAAGCGGTACAGTGTTGGATGTAGAAGTACAATATGAATTGATTAACGCAGGTATTCAAGCTTCGGAGGTGTACGGTACGGCAGGAAGAGCGTACTTGTCAAATCAGACTATTACAATGACATCCAAGGCAGGAACGATAAAGCTTACTTTGGATGAGAACGGTTATACCAATCAGTTATTGATAAAAAATCTGGAATACACGTTCACGACTGATTCATACCCAAGCTTTTACAGCAATCCGACACAATCCTATACATGGACAGAAGACGGTGTGATATGGCCGTTCGACTTGAATGTGACCTCAAAGATAACGGTCAATGTAAAGGATGTATATGTGAAAAACAATATCCAGGGAGTAACGGTAGCTTACAATGAACAGGTAGTGACAACGGATGCAAGCGGTAACGCTTCATTGTTCCGGTCAGCACTGACAAAGGACTATTCTTTGGATAAAGAGGATTATAGTACAGTAAATGGAACCATTGCACCTACTACAGCCTCACCGCTTAATGTTACTATGTTGAGAAACAAGCATGTAGTGACAGTGCAGCAATATGAAGTGATACCGGGCGGTGCAAAAGTTATTTTGGACGGAGATTGGAATTTCACTTTGAATTATACATCAGCAGCAGGAAACGGAACTATCAGTAGTGGTGAAAATACGTTTGAGGCATATATTGGCATTCCTATCACATTCACAATAACAGCCGCAAACAGAAGACCGTTTTACACAAATTATGAGCAGACGCACACATTTACAACAGACGGTGAAGTGTGGAATATGGAGCTTATATGCGCCAAACAGATAACTGTAAACGTGAAAGATGATGTGCCGGGCACAAATGTACAAGGTGCGACAGTAACATATTTCGAGCAGACAAAAACAACAGATACAAGCGGTAACGCAGTGTTCTATTGGAGTGGTTCAGACCCGCGTAATATATCGGTAAGCGCGTCAAATCTTGAATCTTATACTGGACAAATCAGATACAATTCTATATCTCCATTCAATGTCGTACTGACACGTGCAGCAAATCCGGTTACTCTGGTTGTGAAAGAAGTAGTGGGAAGCACCTCTACGCCATACAGAAGCTTGCAGATAGAATATACATCCGGAAGCGCGACCGGAACACTCACGACGGACACGAACGGTTCGGTGACATTCAATGGATATATAGGTACTGAAATGACGTTCACGGTAGTAGGACATCCGGAATTTTACAGTAACCCGACACAGAAACACACCTATACAGCCGCCAATCAGTCATGGACTATGGATTTGACTGTAACGGCAAAGATAACTATAAACGTCAAATCAAACGTGCCAAGCGGAACAAATTTGAGTGGTGCTACGGTATCATATTTCCATCAGACAGGAACAACTGACAGTAGCGGTAATGTATCACTGTATAGGAGTTCTGTAACGAGAAACGTAGATATTACAGCGACATATCACGGTAATTACAGAGGCAGTATAACGTCAGACACCGCGTCTCCGTTCAACGCGGTAATGACGCGTTCAACCGCGACAGTAAGTCTTGGAGTGAGTGAAGCTATTCCGGTTACTCCTAAATACATGCTCGAAATCACGACGGATGCAAGTTCTGCCGTAAATCCTAGATTAGGAGGATTTACATTCAATACGCCAACAGCAACAAACAAGGAATTTGTAGCATATTTTAGAGCAAAAATTCCGTCCGGCAGAAAGTTCGCTTTTGCAAGCAATGCGACAGGAGATAATTATACAAGGAAATGGGTTTCGTCAGATACGGGTACTGGAGGATGGCAAAACTATGTCTATTATGTAAGATGCGGTGCGACAGGAAGTTTCAGTACCACCAACTTTTTCTATATAGAGGGTGGAAGCAGACCGATTACATGGTATCTCGAAATGGCAACGGTATTTGACATTACTGGAAGCAATGTTCAGAGCAAATCGAATGCCGAGATTATAAGCAAGTGTACTTTCGATAAGATAATGAGTAACTATAAAGACTTCCTTTTCAGTAACGGGAATAACAATATAATTAAGTACAATAATAGTGGTACAAATGCTGTAACAGTAACAAGAAAGGCGGCTTCCGGAACAGATACGTTCAATTTTATAATGGCACCTTATTCGTCCATGCAAATGAATTTTAGTCCGGCAGCTTCTACAAGCCCTTTGACACTTGACACAAGCGGCAATGTATCGTTTGTATGCTATTTGGGTACACCCATTACAATATCTCCGGCAGTAAGGTCAAATTATTACAGCAATCCAAGCCAGACAATCACCTATACATCAGCAAGTCAGTTTATTAATACGGCGCTGATTTGCAACCAGAAGATAGTGATTAATACGGTAGCAAATATTTACAATACAAATAATACGCTTGCCGGAACAATTACCTATTTCGGTCAAACACTTCCATCTGGAGGAAGCTTCTACAGAAGCGGATTAGACAAACAAATGACCGCTACAGCGCAGTATTTCAACAATTATGTAGGAACAGTGACTGCCACACAGACATCACCCTATACAGTGACGATGAACAGAACGACGCGAACGGTGACACTGACAGTTATTGAGAAGGTGCCAAATATATCTGAAATCCATTATCTTAAAAATGCTGTAATGGTAAGAAGTGTACCTACAGGTTCGAATGCCCCGGCAGGAGAAATAACACTGGACGCAAACGGAAGGAAAACGAATACTGTATATGCAGGAATAAACTACACCTATACACCGAAGAACTATGCAAGCTATTACAGCAATGCTTCGCAGGGTCATACATGGATGAGTGAAAATGAAGCTTGGACTATGACGTTGAACGTAACTGCACGTCTGACATTCAATATAAAGAGTTCTAATTACGGGACGAATATAAGCGGTGTATCGGGTTCCTATTTCGGACAGACAGGGACAACAGACAGCAGCGGTAACTGGACTGTATACAGAAGCGGTATCGGATGGGCTTATTCATTTTCCAAGACGAACTACAATGCGTTATCCGGTACATTATCGGCAACGCAGGCAAGTCCTCTTAATCTGAAAATGAGCGAGACAAGTTCTTCTATAACAATAACGATGAAGGACTATTATCAGAGTGCGGTAAAAGGGAATGCGAACGGATGTCCGGTAACGTTGACGAATAAGAGTTTGTCATCTGTCACGTTTAGTGGAACGACGAATAGCAGCGGTCAAGTGTCATTCGGCCCGATGATAGCAGGTTCATATACATTGTCGTGGGGTGGAGGTACGAGTTATTGGGTAGCAGGAAGCACGACGATAACAATGCCTACAGCAACGACTACACAGAATGCTGTAAGATTGACGAAGAGTGTAGGTACAGAGTTTAGAGTGAAAATACCATTTTCAACCCCGGTATTAGGATATTGGGGAACTGCTAATCTGGTAAAGCCAATATTCACAACGGCAGGAGTAGCAACAACAGTATCATTGACGAAAAATAACGTAGTGTATTATTTGGCTACATATACATGGATAGCAGGTCTTACTACAACGATAACGGCAAAATTGGCGAATTATTTCGTGACAGGTACAACAACGACTGAAACCCCTTATTCCATCACTCCTAATTATAATTTCAGTAATATAGGACACAACAGTGATGCTACGGCATTTTACTCTACAGCGATAAAGAGTATTGTAGTGACAGTACAGAACAGATACACAAATGCGGCCGTAAGTGGTGCCACGATAAACATGTACGGTATAAACGGTAGCTATCAGACTTCCGGTGAACCGGGTGCAGGATATGCGACGCAGACTGTAACGACGAACTCGTCCGGACAGGCAACTGTATATGTATCTGGACTGACAAACAGATATGTAGTAAGTGCGACGAGATATGTTACTCTAAACACGACAAATACGAACACTTCCAACTTTACTATAAAGCTGGTACCGTCGGAAGTGACGATAACGATAACGGTAAACGACGTGAATACAGGAACGAACGTGGGAAGTGGATGTATAGTGAAGCTGTCAAGCAACAACACCAGCACAGCATATAGCGGCACTACAAATTCGAGCGGACAGGTGGTATTGAAGATAAAGCCGGGTAACTATTGGTGGGAAGCAGGAGGTACGACAACATGGGGAGCGAGCGGAACAGGAACATGGAACTATCCGAACCGTTCCACTACCTCAATCTCTCTCGTCAAAGACCAGTCCATAACAATAGAGGCCCTAAAAGTAGGGGTGTGGGTGACGAACAGAAGAGTAGAACAATATTCTTCGTATATAAATGATTATTTCAAACCATATAAAGGAGCTTATACGGGTATTGTAAATTTAGCGAGTGAAGAAAGTAAGTTATATGCTGTTAGTAATTCTTTTGGTATTGTATTTTTCGTAACTACTGGTACAAAAATTTATACATTAGGACATTCTGTTTATTTGTCGGATAGTTCATTTGAAAAATATTATATAGCTAAATTATATAAAAAAGATGAAACTAATTTATGGGATAGTAATAGTTCAATTAGTGTAAGTACAAATGCAATGACAAAATATCTTGGTGTGTCAATAAGTCATCCCGTATATAATTTTGATAATCTTAAACTTCCCGTAATTACATATATACATTATGTAATTGATACTGTAATATGTTGGACTGCAACTCAAGTATTAAGAAATTATTCAGTTAATGATGCTTGGAAACTCACTTCATCAGATTTATATTATAGTGATAATGCTATAAGTGACCAATATAAATATTTTAACAATTATTCTGTAAGAAAATATGCTTCTGTTATTAAAACAATACATAGTTCAACTGGAAGAATAAAATCTTATATGATTGGAACTTATAATAATTATGAATTTAGAGTAGTAAGTATAACACTACAATATGTTTCTAATTATATCATAGATTTTTCCAGTATACCTGGATATCCTTATAAAGATGAAGGTAGAGTGGAGCATATGGGGTGGCTGGTATTGGCAAGTGATAATGAAAGAGTAATCATATTGGTAAAGTCACAAGATAGGTCATATGGAGATACTCATGCTAAATTTTATTACGGAATATGGAAAGGTCTTGTAGGACAGTATGGGGATGATTTAGAGTCAGTTAGTTCTTGGAGTTGTCATTACAATATCCCATCTGCGATTACTTCTGTAATTGGAGGGGATTATTGGGTATCACCGGATTTAAAATGGTTGTTCTATATATCACTGAATGGAGCTAATTATCAAGGATTTTCTAAGGGATTGCATACCATAAAAGGTTCATCAGCTCTTTTTGGAGAAAATGGCTGGACTGGAGTTTCTTATGAAATGGAAGGAGGAGGTACGGATATCTTAAATGCTTGTCAGAACTATTATATATTAGATGTCATATTCAACGGTAAATCCAATAAAATAATGGTTCTTGGAAATTCTTCCAAAGGTGCATTTACAGACCCAACTTCTACCTATAGTTATGCGGAAGGTATCCAACCGGATATAATACTTTATTTTATTTGGGCGGAAAGTCAGAAAAAATTTGTAAAATTAAACAGTTCTTTCGTAGGAGGAGATACACTTTGGAATGATTATAGCAACTCTGCATCTGGAGGTAAAGGTAATATTTACAAACCTTTAATCAATTTTGTAAATGGAGAAATTAACTTCATGTATCCTGGAGGGAATGAACCGTTTAATGCGTATAGATATAATTTGAGTTTTGGAGATTAAATAAATTAGGTAACTATATACCATTTACATCAAGAATGTTTAGGTATATAGTTACCAATTTTATTTATCATTCCCAGGTTAAATTATAACTATAAGAAGTATAAGGAGGTTGTCCTCCTG
>ULYL01019103.1_pt1 | contig 14086 bp, 9 predicted proteins | sample 1962211 | NCBI WGS metagenome assembly ULYL01 (sample SAMEA4835864, study PRJEB28245) | human gut metagenome | biome: gut microbiome; material: fecal sample | place: Denmark | collected 2008
CCTCTTCGAGGCCCATGCTGACCAAGGGTTGCTGCAAGGGAAACAACTATGAACAAAACCTATCACTCGATTTTTCGGATGAACCAAAATTACTCCATGATCGGAAAAAATCCTCCAAAAGGAATGAGCTTCTCAGATTTTATTTGTACTTTCGCCGTGTCATTCGAAGATTTTGCTATACCTGTTTTTGCAGCACTAAGGTAGGTAAGAATCCGACATGGCAAAAAGATTTGAGCAGCTTTTTGTTGCTCAGACACTTATAAAAAACACTAACTCACAGTGCTGCGAAAAATAGGATAATTATGATTGGAAGCATAATAGGTGATGTGGTTGGGAGCTTTTTTGAGGTCTGCAACACTAAAAGCAAGGATTTTGAATTGTTCTCATACCAGAACTCTTTTACTGATGATTCCGTTCTCACAATTGCGACTGCGGATTGGCTACTGAATGGTGGCTCCCCTGCTACGTACTACGCTGATTGGGGCAATGCATATCCTTCCGCAGGATATGGTGGAATGTTTCTCGATTGGCTATGGGCAATGGATCGCAAGGGGTATGCATCTCCATATAATAGTTGTGGCAACGGCAGCGCTATGAGAGTAGGTCCTGTTGGTTGGGCTTTTGAGACACTGGAAGAAACATTATCAGCTGCTAAAACTTCTGCCGAATGCACACACAATCATCCAGAAGGTATCAAAGGCGCACAAGCAGTTGCTATGGTTATATTTCTCGCAAGAAAAGGAACAAGTAAAGATGTCATAAAAGAAAAGATTGAATCGCACTTCAATTACGATTTATCTTTCACGATTGATGGAATACGCGACTCCTACGGTTGGAGTAGCCCATTTGGAAATGGCGTTTGGTGCCAAGCAAGTGTTCCACAAGCAATAGTTGCTTTCCTTGAAGGCACTGATTTTGAAGATTGCATTCGAAATGCAATTAGTATTGGAGGAGATAGCGATACTATAGGCTGTATTACAGGCTCTATGGCAGAAGCCTATTATGGCGTCCCTTCCAATATTAGGCAGACAGTACTGACCTATCTACCGGATGATTTCAAATCAATTATAGATAAATTTGAGAAGAAATATCAGAATATTGATTAACAATTCAAGGAATAATAGTAACCTATGCTATACACATTTTCATCAGCACACCTCGCTGCTATACGCGAGGTTCACAACAACCTTAGAACGCTGAGGCATTTAGTCCCCGTACTGGACAAAGATGGCGAACCGTATTATAGCGGCGGTGCGTCTTCCGTCGTGTTCAAGATGAAGGACGAGCAGACCGGGAAGTGCTATGCCCTCAAGTGTTTCACCGAGGAGCAGGAAGGACGCGCGGAGGCATACCGTCTGATAGAAGAGGAGTTGAAATTTGTCGATTCACCTTATATCACTTCTGTGAAATATTTGGAAAAGGAGCTCTTTGTCGATAGCGACAGTGAAGACAACGAGCATTCCGTGCTGCTGATGGATTGGATAGAGGGCAAAACTATGGAGGCATACATTAACGCCAACTACATGGACGGTCACGCTATGGCGATGCTCTACTACCAGTTCTGCAAGATGGTGGATTGGCTTCGTTCGCAGTCATTTGCGCATGGCGACATCAGGCTCGACAACATCATAGTGCGTCCCGATGGAACGCTCACCCTCGTTGACTACGACGACATGTTTGTGCCGGCTATGAAAGGACGGAAGTCCCCAACGATCAGCACAAAGAACTTCTCCCACCCCCTTCGCACCATAGACGACTTCGGCGAAACCACCGACGATTTTGCCTTGGTCTCCATTGCCCTCTCGCTCAAAGCCATTTCTCTTGACTCGTCTCTGCTTCAGAACTACGGAGCATCCGACCGTTTTCTTTTCGCCCCCACCGGATATTTTGACTTGAGCATGAGGAATGACTTTGCTCCCCTGCAAGATTTATTAAATGCCGTAGAGGATGAATTTGGCGTAAAATATAGCAAGGATTGGAAAAGATTGCTTAAAGCACCCCAAAATTTAGAAGGCGACTATTCTATCAGAGAAGGAGCGAAAGTGATTGAGAAAAAAGCTTTTTTCGAATGCAATTCTCTCAAAAGCGTTATCATTCCAAATAGTGTCACAATTATTGAGGAATGGGCTTTTCTAGGTTGTTATTCTCTTAGAAGCATCGATATTCCAGACAGCGTCACTAAAATGGGCGTTAGTGCTTTTAGACACTGTAATTCCCTCAAAAGTATCACCATCCCAAATAGCGTAACAAATATTGAGCATGACGCTTTTTCTGGTTGCAGCTCTCTCATGAGCATCCACATTCCAGACTCGGTGACAAGTATTGGACATAACGCTTTTAAAGGTTGTATTTCCCTCAAAAACATCCACATTCCAGACTCGGCGACAAGTATTGGGAGTAACGCTTTTGAGGGATGCGCTTCCCTCAAAAGCATCAACATTCCGAATTCGGTGACAAGCATCGGAATGTGGACTTTTGAGAATTGCATTTCTCTTATAAGCATTACCATTCCAAGCAGTGTAATAGCCATTGGCATGAACCCTTTTTATGGATGCCCTGCTGATTTGAAGAACGAGTCCAAAGCCTTCATATATGAACACAATGTTTTATTTAACAAAGATAAGACAACACTTATTTCGTATAGAGCAAAAGAAGCGAACTACGTCATTCCTGACAGCGTGACAAGTATTGGAGAATGTGCTTTTTTAGAGTGCAATTCTCTCACAAGTATCATTATTCCAGACAGTGTAACAAGTATTGGGATGTGGGCTTTTGCTCTATGTAATTCCCTAACAAGTATCAACATTCCTGACTCTGTGACAACCATCGGGAATCATGCTTTTTACAATTGTAAATCCCTCACAAGCATCAACATTTCAAATGGCGTGATGAGTATTGGAGATAATGCCTTTGAGGGATGTGTTTCCCTCAAAAGCATCAACATTCCAGATTCTATAACAAGTATTGGGGACTATGCATTTGGGGAATGTGATTCCCTTTCCCCTCAAGTCAAATCCGACATCATTCAACGCTTTGGGGAAAATGCCTTTTAAACATAATAGTAATTGAATAGTAAGCGTGGTCTGTCACGCACCTTCGCAACTGGTGAACGGCAATACTCCGTTTTTCAAGCCGCTTTTAACCCAAATCGGTCATTAGGAAACGACCAAAACACTCGTTGAATTGCAGACTTTTTCCATCGCTTGAAACTCATGGAACGTAGAGGCAGTGGAATGAAGAAGATTATTGGCGAGTATAAGCATTTTGAGAACTTGGAAAATTATCATGCGCCAGAGTTTCGTTCCAATGCGACAGAATTTCATGTTACTCTATGGAACCTCAATTATGGGGCGGATGTCGTAAAAGAGGCAAATGATGACGTAAAAGATGTCGTAAAAGAGGCTCTTCCTTACCTTCTGCGAACAACAAGAGGCTGATCATGCAGATGGTGTTGAATCTGTTCATGTTGAAAAATCGCCAACTCCTTAACATGACCTGAGCAACGTGTTAAAGAATCCCGATTTTCTTAACATGACATGAATAACGTGTTGAGAAATCCCGATTTCTTTGACATGAAGTGCTGACGATAGACACGTAGAACATAAGAACAGAAGGTAAATGAGATATAAAGGCAAAAGTGTGGAAATAATAGGCAGCAAGACCTTGTTCGGCAAGGAAACGCTGTGGGTGCATGTGCTGGAAGACAACACCTTCATGCAGGTGCTGCGCACGGACTTGGTGGAGGATGATGTAAACACCGTCGGTTCGGGCATGGCATATGTGCGCTACGTCTCTATTGCGGCCAGAATAAAAGAGGAGACGGCGCAGAAACGACTGCTTTCCCCCTTACGAAAGTAGTCTGATACCATTGCCTCACCAGATACTTGTGCTGGAAAAAGTGATACAGGGCGTACAGACTCAAGTCAAATCCGACATCATTCAACGCTTTGGGGAAAATGTCTTTTAAACATAATAGTAATTGAGTCGTAAGCGTGGTCTGTCACGCACCTTCGCAACTGGTGAACGAAAAATCTCCGTTTTATTTCCTTGATGGCAAAAGCAAAGCATACGCAACTAGGGAAAGCACCTTGCTTGAAGTATACATAAAAGACAAAGCCACTTTGCAAAATAGCAAGCTATCATGCAAGAGAAAAACTGGGCACATAGTGGAATCATGACAATGACTTTTTCAAAAAAGCGAGGACAAACGTGAACTTTTTCTAATATTTGTTTGCCATTAAAAAAAATAGTCGTACCAATTTGTAATTGGACAACCATATCTCGTCCAGAATGTAATTGCAAGACGAGTTCTTGCCTACTACACGACGAGGCAGCTCACGCCGTTCAGAGTGTGGAAAATCGCAAGAGGCCTCTACACAGCATAATCCGCTGCATCCCCGTTCACTTCATGCTGAAAACGGAGGATATCCACCCACCCAAAACGGGGACATCCGTTCACTTTTCTGGCTCTTTAGTCTAATGGCGTTGCAAAATTAGTCATTTCTGTGGGTATCTGTACTTTTTATGATGCTTTTTTGGCGCATGGAGGCTCCTTTCAACTCAAAGCGCACGCTTGTGTGCACCAACCGGTCGAGGATGGCGTCTGCCGCGGTGGTGTTTCCCTTCATCACGTCATACCAGTTACAACTCAACAAATAACCATATTTAAAGAACTGATAATTTTCTCACGTTCACCGCTGCATTTTGTAGAAAGGCGCAAAAGCGGAAGACCATAGTTTGAAAGGATATGATCTTTCATCAAGTCGCGCTGATGTTGTTCCGTCTCGTCATTGTGATAGGAGTAGCCGTCCGTCTCAATGGCAAGTACGGGCTGCTTGCTCACTCGGTTGATGATGAGAAAATCCAAATGTGTATTGTAGTTGGAAGCATACTTCAGTTCTTCTGCCGACATCATGGAAGTGTCTTTCACAACTTGACGCAAAGGAACATGGCACAGCACTTTCAAGAAATTATATGCGGCATCGGATGCCAATACTTCACCAATCAAGGAATAGGTCAAGTTCTCTGATACATACTCCGATATTTGCGGATGATTTTCAAGAAATGCCATTCGTTGCTCCGTATATTGTTCATAGAGATAGTCGAAGATGGAAGCCAACTTGCTCTCCGTCACCATGCAGTTGTTGTAGGCGATATAGTCGAGCAAGTCCATGATGTTACTGTGTTTCTTCTGTTCGTTTCCTGTCACAACAAGACAAAAACGCTTTTTCGCTCTCGATACAGCCACGTTCAACATCTTGGCATCATCGGCAAACTCCGAAATCTGGTTGTCTACCACACTCATGATGATGGTATCTTCTTCGCGACCTTGGTATTTATGTATCGTGCCAGCCTTCATGTTGTTCAGTTGACGGTTGAAAGCATCCACTTGATTATTGTAAGGCGTGACGATACCGATGCTTCCTACATCTGATAATATAGGTAGCACTTCTTCCTTCACAACATCAATCTCTCGTTGGTTGAAATTCCCAATGGCATGGTTGCCCTTGGCGGTCTTGAAAGCCGACAATACATTCTCCTCGCCTTTGTCTTCCGTCATAACCAACAGATTGCCACCATAGAATTTCTGGTTACAGAAATTGATGATACGTGGATGGCAACGGTAATGCTCCCGTAACATCGTCTCCGTCACATTGGGGATAACCCTCAGCACCGACTCCAAGAAACTATATTCAGCACAGTCATAACCATCTGCGATGTTATATGGCTTTAATATCTCTCTGAGCTTCATGCGGTCTTCTTCAGTTTCTACATTCGGCAATTGCTTTGTGTCGCCCACAATCACAGCATTCTTAGCACAGGTAAGTGCCAAAGTGCCTGTATCTGACGACACCTGCGATGCCTCGTCCATGATGAGATAGTCGTAAGGTGCATCTCCAAACATACACGATCTTGCTGAGAAAGTGGTACTGAGTACAACTGGGTATTGTTTTTGGAACTCGTCAGTTTGAAAGCGCAAGTTATCTGTGCCGGCAAAGACAGCTCTACCTTTCTTGTATTTGTCATGCAGTGACGCCTCCAACAATGTAAGCGAACAGTCCGTGAGTGTCTTTGTCAGATTCTTAGCATCGTATGTTCGTAATTGCTGTTCCTTGTCAGCTATCTCGGCAGCAAGTTCCTTGCAACGATTGACATAATAGAGAATTTGCAGCTCTATTATCAGCGGTTGCAGATTGGCGGTATCGAAACTGTGCCGTATGTGCCATTTGTATTTGCACATCAGTTTCATCCACCACAACTTGATGCGTTGGAATATGCCAAACTGCTTCACATCCACACCTTCTGCCATAGACTGCAGTTTCAGCCAAAGCCAGATAACACAAGACGATTTGGCACTACTATAGGAATCTTCACTATCCGAGAAGTCTTGTTCCAACTTAAAATGTTCCCATTCCAGTTCTACTGCTTGCAGTTCTTGACGCAATTCTGCCAACTTGTTTTGCAGGGCATACACTCTGTCAAGTTGATGGAGTGCGTCATGCAGTGTCCGTTTTGTCTTGATGCTATCTTGCAAAGGCAAGTTCCACTGTTCCAACTCCAATGGCAAGGTTGGTTGATTGGCTATGAAGTGCTCTTTGTTATCCTTGTTGCCCAAAGCCGCTGCGATAAAACCAACACCATATTTTTCCAACTTCTCCTGTACGTTAGTCGTGGCAGAATTGTTGTTCGACACCACCATTACAGTCTTCCCTTGTCTAACAATATTGGCTATTATGTTCAAGATTGTTTGCGTTTTACCTGTACCCGGAGGGCCTTGAATGACGCTAATCTGATGTTCAAAAGCATTGGACACGGCTATCTTTTGACTCGTATTGCAGCCGAATGGATATATCAAGTCAGAGTGGCTCAGTTTCTTTGGTTTGTTTTTTGCAGGATTGAGATAACAAGCGGCTGCCAAGTCATCGGCAATGAAATCCACCTTATTATATATACTAGACAAAAAACCATTTGGATGCTGTTCGTCCTTGCCCAAAGTGTTGATGGTTGCCACATTCTTCATATAGACAAACACATCCTTGCTCACAGCCTCTTGGAGACAAGATTGAGTAACAACAATTCTGCCAGCTGCATCATCCTGCACAAAACCATTGTTGTAGATGACCCTCCAACAGGAATGCCCATTATTATCAAATCTCCAAATTTCTCGGATGCCATTCTTCAATATGCCCTCCATCAGCACCTTGCATTGTGTCGGGTCTTTCCATTCTGGATTGCTGAGCCAAACCACCTTGTCACGCCCATAATTATAGGTGCGCCCGTTGTTTTTGAAACGCACGCTATATCCATTGCTGCCATTCCATTGTATGGCAGCAATCTGCAAAGTCTTCGGCTCTCCATTGAGCAATATGAAGTGTTTTGATAAGTCCATAATATTGCTATTAAATTACAACATATAAACAACAACTTTATTATTAAAACTTTTAATTATTGCTATTCCAAAAAGGAAGTCCTATCTTATTATTGTCAAAATTATCATCTACAACTATTGCAGATACATATCTTGCACGTGTAACTGCGACATATAACTTACATCGTGTATTATCGGGAAGTTGATTTTGATTGGATGAAAGAAACTTGGATATTATGCGGTTTGTTGGAAATATTAAGCATGAGTCAGCAGACGCACCTTTGGCATCACCATAGTTGCATATAACAGGACCAACTGTCTCCTTATGTTTTTCATAGTTGCATATAACAGAACCAACTGTCTCCTTATGTTTTTTGTCCCATACAAGTACCAATGGCTCATACTGTGAAATATATGTAGGCACATCACTTCGCTTTATAAGGAACATACCTTTTTTGCCATGGAATTCATCTTGGCGTTTAATGCAATTTTCACATTGACATGGCATAGTTTTTGGAAAATCATCACCTATTACCAAGCTTGCAAAATCAGCAATTTCTTTGCCAAAACGATGCGAACAATTGAGTGTTGTATAATCAATATCTATTAAGCTTTGTCTTTTTTTATTGACCTCATTTTTGAGATATTCATCTATTCGACCTTTATATTTTTTCCATTTCACCCCAGGATTTGTAGAATATGTCTTTTGTCTGAGATCTCCACACATTACAAAATGTAACTTCTTTATTTTCAATAGTACGGAAATTATGCTATAATCCCATGCAGATAAATCTTGTACTTCGTCAATCAGTATTGACGAAAAAATGTTTTCAAGCCGTCCCCAAAATAGATCTGTTCTTTTCGTGTAGCATTCATAAGCGAACTCACTAAGTTTATCTGAATATATGTGATTGCTATCAGCAAGGTATTTCTTCTTAATTTCGCCAACTTTATATGTTTTGAAATATCTTCCATTCTTCTTTATTGTTCCAGAATTTTCATTAACGAGCATTAGTCCTACTGTCTTGCAGCGTAAGTCTTCAATAACGGCTCCCATAAAAGGACGTATACAATAAGTCAACAAGAAATCAAACCATCCGCAAATCTTTATGTTGGATGGAACGAATCCTTGTTCCGCAATGAATCTATTTTTGATTTCTTGTTGGTTTTTCCGCGTATAGGTGATTATGGCAATCGACTTTTGATTATCATCTTTTGCCAAATCGCAGGCATGATGTACAAGAAATGTTGTTTTCCCTGCACCTGCCGCTGCTACATACAATTTGTTGTCGCTCATGTAATTTATTCTTTAGATACCCAATCGATGGCTTTAACTATATTTTCTGGGACTTTTAAATCAATATTGTCAATGCATTGAAGGAGTTTGTAACTCCATTCTGTCTTATTGTTCTCCATATAATTTACTAAATCTTCAACAGAATCATTGTCGCATTTCTTCTTTCGAAATAAATTCGACATTGATTGTAACTCTTTGGTATTGGCATTTACAAAACTCGGCTCCAAGGTTTTTAGATTTGTATTCGATTCAGCAAAGACCTCTATATTATCAGGAATATTTTCCAACCCCCTATGTTTGAGAAGAGCTTCAAAGGTATACCCATCATTGTCTGTTATTACGGCTACCTTTTTATGGAAATTTTTAAGTAGTTCTACATATTCCTTGAAAGCAACGCCACCGACTGCAATTAACTCAATGCCATCATTGAAAGGATGCTTTTTTTGATATTTTTTATAATAGTAATATGTAACCACCATTTCATCTGCGGGACCTTCAACAAGAATGACAGCCTTGCTAAGTATTAATCTCAATGTTGGATAGTGACATACCTTACTAAAGAATTTGTAACAAGAATCATCTTTGTTTAAAGCGTTCCTGGTCAAAGTATAATTTTTTCTTTCAAGCATAATCAAGTTAGAAAGATCCAGTTTGTTCGCAACAAAACTACTATGTGTCGTTATTAACACTTGTGTATTGCTTTCATCCAACAACCTCTCAATGTCGTTTAGCATTTCGTACATTTTTACATGAGAGAGATGTGTCTCAGGCTCTTCTATTATAACAACTTTGGGTCGGTTTTGCTTTTCTCCATTGCTCAATGCCAACAATGTTTTGAGATGACATATTTCTCCCGCCCCAGTTTGACTTACAGGTATGTTGTCAACAAAGGGACACATAATGTCTCGTTTCTCAATCTTTGATGTAACATCAACGGAAATGGACAAGCCTTGTTTCTTTTCCGCTATTTTTTCATTGATGCTGACTATTTCATCGTCTTCGTCGAATTTCTCTTTCAAATGCCTTAAACTGGTTTTTATAGCCGTCGTATCTTCTTCACCCAAATGCTTTTCAATTAACTGATTGATGTATTGATTGGAAGATGAACTGAAGTAAAGAGAAGTAGAGTCTACAATTTGTACAACAAACGGCATTTTGTAATGTACAACAGGCTGCTGTGAAAACCACATTCTTTCAATTTTATAATATTCGCATGGAATATTCAAATTGCTATTATTTTTTACCTCTTCATTGTATATTTCTGAATACGATTCATTAAAACATACTCTTAGGTACAAACCACTCTTATGCTCATGTAAAGAGTTGTTCTCACCAGACAATTCCCCAAGATTATCATCTGTGAAATACACTTCTATCAATATTTCGGGCAAAATATGATTTACCTTATATTCTTGGATGCTTTCTATGTTGAATATGTGTGGAGTTACCTCAAACTTGTTTAGACCGTATCCTAAGGCAAGAGATACGGCTTCCATCAGTGTGGATTTTCCTACACCATTGTTTCCTACAATAATATTTTTGAACTTGTTGAACGCAATATTTGCATTTTTGATGCATTTGTAGTTTTTGATAACAACTCTTTCTATCATTCTTCAGTTTTGTTAATTGAAACATTAAAAGCCTTGCAACGCCTGTTCGTTTGATTGGAACGGCACAATGAGAAACGGTTGAACTTCTCGTAGATATCCAAGCCACGCCCCAGTGTGATAGTCCACCCCGTGTCCGTTTTTATCAGACGATCATGGTCTGCCTTAAAGTCGTAAGTGAACTCTATACCCATCGGCAATAACTCGTCGACCAAATCATTGAACGAGTCTATCACCTCAGCCACTTTCTCATCATCGTCATTTTGCGTGCTCAGATGAATTTTTATGGTGTCTTGCTGGGTTGACACATCTTTCACCATTTGTATGAAATCCACTAAATTGTCTATCTGATAAGGTTGGCGAATGAATGGGTCGGTTATACAGATTTCCTTTGCTGTTCGCAAATAATCACCAAACAAGTCTTTGTAAGTTACTCCACTCTGGTTTTCTCTTATGGAAATAGTCTTGGCAACAAGAGGTTTTATGCGAGGCCGAGAACCAGTCGTTCTTGTTTCGTGCTTATCTTCCTGTGCATCATTTTTATCCATATTCTGCCCTTCGTTATCCTCCGTCGTATGGGTTGACTTGTGCTCGATATTTTCAAGTGTTTCCACCTTTATGGTCTCGCCAGTTTTTAGCCATGTGTATTCAAACTTCGCTGGTTCCGCACAGAAAGTGCTGTCAATGATATACAGCTGGTCTTTAACTCGCTTGCGCCCTTCAGCAGCAAAGTCAATGATTTCCTTTGCTTCCTCATCCGTTATCTTACCATCAGGATAGATGAGTTTCATCATGCCAGAGAAAGTTTTACGGATGGCAAGGTGGTCGCGCTCAGAAAGCGACCCGTCGAACTTGGCATAATCATTCAGCAATGCCGTGCGATCATCATTGCGTAGAGCGTGTAACACAGCTGCAATGTAGTCTGTGATAAGACCATACCCCTTAGAGAAACTATTCTTTTTCAACATCTTGATTTCCCATCCTGGATTATACAGATGCATACGGTCAAGAAATGCACCCTTAATGAAGGAAGTAGGAATACTCTCAAACAGATGGCTGTTCTTCAGCATGTATGGCACAGTATGCTTAGTATTGCCCACAAAAGACATAGATGCACTTGCCTCATGTGTACCCTTACCACGATTGAACGACTTGTTGGCAAGATAGTTCTGCATGGTATCGATAAGCACAGCGTCCACGTTACGCCCCTTCTGCTGCTCAAATTCATCCCATGCCACAACATCCCAATAACCCACAAGTCCGAGAATTTCCTTGTTGCCTTGGATTTTCACGAACAAACGGGCAGAGGTTACGTCGCCTCCACTGACAAGCACACCGTATGGCGACAGTTCCTGGAACACATGAGACTTACCAGTTCCCTTTGGACCCAATTCCATGAAATTGAAGTTGTTCTCAACATGAGGGAGAAGACGAGCCAGCGTGATGAACTTCTCACGTCTGTTCATGGTCTCTGGATTAAGCCCCACAGTGTGTATCAGAAAGTCTATCCATTCATCGGTTGTGAAGTTCTTTCGTTGGTCGATATAGTCTTGCAGGTCGATGTTTGAAATCTGAATAGGTTTCAATGTCTGTATTTCCCATCTCACCTTGATGTTCTCGCCACTGATATAACCCAGTGTGATGATGCACCACACACCGTTGCCGCTCAACAACTTCGGGTTATGGCGCACATAGTCGGTACCGATAGGGACTCCTGACAAGCCAAGATTGGCAAAGGTTGCCTGATATTCATCATTCTTTTCATTCAGCACCACAGTAACCTTGTCGATAATACGGTGCTTGCCGCTCTCACGTATGAGTCCTTTTACAGATTCAGCTTCCGCACGGTGCACATAGTTGTTTTGGATAACCTGCTTCACCTTCTCTATGCCCTCGGTTATCACCTCCTCGTCATCGCTGGCGCAATACTGCCCTAGAAGGTATTCCAACACGTATGTAGGCACGGGAAGCCCTCCCTTCACAAGGAACGCCAAGTCTTTTCTGACGACCTTGCCTATGAAGCTATCCATTATTTTTTGTTGTAAATCCATAAACCTTGAAGACTGAATTAGAAACCAAAATCATTTTCTATCAACGTGTTGTTTGTCACATTCTCCTTTATTATAGGATTCAATTCATCTGTGGCATCAAACACTTTCAGTTGCAACACCTTGGCATCAACATTCTTATTGAGCGTGAGGTCCACCTGTATCTTTCTGTTGTCCAAAGACGGGTCTGTCTTGTCGAGAAGGATATCCTTGACTGGTGTTACCGGCACATCGTTATGATACAAGGCAACCCTTATGGGGCGTTCCTTCATGTCCATAGACACAGCCTCTGTTTGCAGCATCTTGAATCTCAAGCGTGAAGCTTGCATAGAAAGTCGTCTGTCGAGAATCATCACGCCCACCATTGGCTTATTGTCGTCTCTTTCCAGACGGCTTGTTATTACGGGGATTATCAGTTCCTGCAATGCCGCACCGCCATGAGTGAACATATAACCGCCCGAGGGAGCTGCAAATCGATTTGTACCCTTTGGCACAGCCACCATCACATCGTCAACATTCACCATGCCCGACACCTCGCTTAGTGGAAATTTAACCACGCCGCTAACTTCGTCTTTCGATTTAGTAAGATAATAACGTGTGCTGCGTTCAAGATAGTCCTCTTCGATTTTGTGCTTGTCCTTGTCGGCAAACATTATGTCGTTGAACAGGAAGCCGTGATCGCTTGTTACATAGACTTCCGTCACGCTGTAGGAGGCATGTATCGTGGGAATCATTCTTTTCAATTCGGTGATAGCATCCCTGCAACTGTTCACTATCTGTTTGGCATTGCCGTCATGTCCAGTCTTGTCAATGACATCGTGAAAGATATACACCAACGGATGCTTGAATATCTCATGGTTCTTCTCCAGGTTGTATTCCGCCACTGTTTCAAACGGCACACATACGGCTCCGTCACGATAGACCTGCAGATGCTCTGAGCGTTTCTGTGTCGTGTCGAGAATGTGGTCGTCCACAGCCATGCCTTGCTCTTCGCCCTTACCGTAAAGCTTCAGTTCACGATGCGGAAGCAACGATGGCTTAGAGTATTTGGTTTCAGATGGAAGCATAGCAATGGCTGGTTTCAGACTTGCAATATGCCTTGTTTTTGCCAGTTCGCCTATAAGCTCCTGTGCCAACTCGTATCTGAGTGCGTCACTCACAATCACTACTACTTTCTTATGTATGGACTTTATTTTCTCATCATAGAAATTGTATTGGCGCAACAAATGGACTTCGTCCATTCCTCCAGTTTCTTTCAGACATCTGGTCCACTCCAGATTAATTCGATTGCAAAGTTTGCTGTAGTTTTGGTCAAGACCACGTTTCACCTTCTGTACTGTGTCAAACAACTCGCTTGTTGGATCTATGCCAAAGTAAGTTTCGTTGGCCAGACGGTAGTATTGGTCTATAAAACAATAGCCCGATTCATATCTCATTACATACTCGTCGGCTGTGTTGAGCGTTAACGAACCGAGCGTGAGAGCCTTCTCGTAAAGCCTTGCCACGATGACTGCATAATCCATTACGGCAGTCATCATTGAGTTGGCGCTATGATTTAGCATCAAGTCCTCTATTCTGTTGATAACTTCCGCTGGTTCAGTTTCAATTTTCTCCTCCAAAAGAGTTTTAATGATCGGCACGCAAAGTGCTTCCGACAGATAATAGTAATTGGCATCCATGCCATACCAACGTATGATGTCAGCATCGCGCACTTCGCTGCCCAATTCATCGAAGAGTTCGGTGAGGGCTTCTGTTGTCTTTTCTT
>ULYL01037928.1_pt1 | contig 14040 bp, 11 predicted proteins | sample 1962211 | NCBI WGS metagenome assembly ULYL01 (sample SAMEA4835864, study PRJEB28245) | human gut metagenome | biome: gut microbiome; material: fecal sample | place: Denmark | collected 2008
TGCTCGCAACATGGGCACGATGGTAACTCGCAAGTTGCGTGAGTTGATGCCAGATACAGATATTAAGAAGATTACCGACACCTTCCATGCGTTCCAGCAGGGAACCCTGGAGGATGAAAAGGGCTTCTGTGCGGTGTGCACCACCGAGCAGATTGCTGCCCAGGACTTCATCCTGACTCCGGGAAGATACGTAGGAATCGCCGAAGACAAAGGCGACGGAGTGCCATTTGAGGAGAAAATGACGAATCTCACCGGAGAGCTGAAGCAGCTGTTTGAGGAAAGCAAAAAGCAGGAAGAGGAGATCAGATTGCAGTTGAAGAAAATAGGATGGGAGGTGTAAGAGTATGGAGTTTTTAAATGAATATTCTGGGCTTTTTTCTTTGTTGGCGGTAGTGACTTCTATAGTCTCTATCGTGGTTTCTGTTATAATTTATCGTAAGCAGAAGAAACAACAGCTGCAAGACTTGCAGGATGAATATGAGGCTATAGAAAGCAACTCTAAATTTCCGATGAGTATTGCTGAAAGGGAGTATTTTATCCATGAAAGTTATTTGCAAAAGAAATTAAGGAGGAAGTAGGATGGAGTGGAAAGAAGTTAGATTGGGGGATGTGTGCAACATTATTACAGGTTTCCCCTTTCCCGGAAAGAAATATTCTAAAGAAGGAACTCGAGTTGTTCGTGGAGATAATGTGACAATAGGCAATCTTCGGTGGGATACGGAAAAAGATAAGCGTTGGAAAGAACCATTCGATAAAACAGAGTATTATTCCTTGCAAGCTAATGATATTGTTATAGGAATGGATGGCTCAAGAGTGGGGAAAAATAAAGCAAGGATAAAAGAAGAAGATTTGCCCTTATTACTTGCTCAACGAGTTGCATGTGTTAGACATAATGAACTCGCAGAACAGGATTATCTGTATTATAACATATTCAGTAAAAAATTTATTGATTATGTAAATTCAATACATACAGGTTCTGCAATTCCTCACATCTCACAAAAACAAATAGAAGATTACAAGATTCTCTTACCTGATCTTAAAACGCAGCGCCGCATTGCTTCTATCCTTTCTTCTCTCGACCGCAAGATAGAGTTGAACAACAAGATCAATGCTGATTTGGAGGAAATGGCGCAGGCTATTTTCAAGAATTGGTTCGTTGACTTTGAGCCTTTCAAGGATGGTAAGCTCGTGGATAGTGAATTGGGAATGATTCCGGAAGGATGGAAAGTTGGAAGCTTGGGTGATTTTTGCAATGTTTTTACAGGCAAGAAAAATACTAATCAAGCGATAGAAAAAGGCTTATATCCGTTTTTTTCATGTGCTCCAGAGCCATTAGCTTCTAACGATGCAATATTTAATGGTAAAGCCATTATTATAGCAGGAAATGGGAGTTATACAGGAAGAACTTCGTTCTATAATGGAGGATTTGATTTGTACCAGCGTACATACGCTTGTACAATTAGAGAACAAGATAAAGAAAATCTTATGATATTCTTTTATCACATGATGAAACAGTTCTTTGAACCTACAAAAATGGGAGGAACAAGAGGGTCATCTATTCCTTATATTGTTATGGGTGACATTACTCAACAAAAATTCCCATATTCTGAGGATTGGTTGATACGATTCTCAAATATTGTGAATTCTATGATGGATAGGAAATTACGTATAGACAAGGAGAACTCCCGCCTCTCCCTTCTCCGCGACACCCTTCTCCCTCGCCTCATGTCTGGCGAACTGGAAGTCCCGGAATAACAATCTGGGAGGAACGGAAAGAAAAAAGATTAATAAACATAATAATAACAACAAATTATGGGAAACAGAAATAAAGACATTGAACAATTATTCGAGCAAAAGAATTTGCTCGAATGTAAGATTAAAATGATCAAACAGATCATTGCTGATTTGGAGAAACTGAAACAAGATGAATTCGTCTATTGTTTCGTAGATTTCAATCCTTACAAGGATGAGCGGTTGGTGGAAAGTGAATTGGGAATGATCCCCGAAGGATGGAAAGTAGGAACCTTTACCGACTTGCTGAAGGCATATAAGCAAGATACCGAGAATATGAATCTCGACAAGGTATTGGAAACTTCTTACCAGTTCAGTCATTATGTTTATTATGTCTGGAAATCTAAATATGATCAGGGCATCACGAACGGATTTGAAAATGAACCTGTTTTGATTCCTGCTGAAGCAGATCTGAAATCTTATGAGGAACAAGCGGGGGTATATCAGTCAATAAAGCAGAAAGAAGAAGCCAAACTCTCTTGCCTCCTCAAGAAACGAAAACTTCTCCTGATGTTGGAGACGCTTGAAAAAGCGACTCCGGAATAAGGAATAACGAGAAGAAAAATATAAAAATATAAGATAATGGCAGACGACAAGAAATTCACCGAAGACGCATACGAGCAAACGCTCATCGCCCTGTTCAGAGACGAACTGGGCTATGCGTATGAATGCGGGTACGATGTGGAACGCGACATAAAGGAGCCTTTCTATCGTGCCGATTTGGTTGCCTCTATGCGACGACTCAATCCCGAACTGCCAGCCGATTTAATGGATGATGGAATCAAGAAAATCACAGACATTCATATCGGTACTTTAGAACAAAACAACGAGCAGTTTACCCTGTGGATGCAGAACGGCATGGAGGTGGGATATACTCAGGACGGAGAAGAACGGACGGTCCTGATGAGGCTCATCGACTTCGACCATCCTGAAAGAAACCTCTTCAAGGTAGTGAACCAATGGCGTGTGGAGGAATATAAGAGCAAGCGCTGCGATATGGTGGTGATGATCAATGGATTGCCTCTTGTGGTGGTGGAACTGAAAAGCGCCACCTCCGAAGATGCTTCCATCGACGATGCTTTCAAGCAGATCAAAAACTATCAGCAGAGCGTGCCGAGCCTCTTCAGCTACAATGCTTTCAACGTGATCAGCGACATGAGCGAAACTCGTGCCGGAACCATCACTGCCAAGCAGGACCGCTACATGGAATGGAAAACCGTGGACGGGGCGTATGAGTCAACCCTCATGGCCGACTACCGTACTTTTTTCCTCGGAATGTTCCAGCAAGAAAGGTTGCTCGACATCCTGCAGAACTATATCTGCTTCGACAAGAACCAGGGCAAATATGCCAAGATTCTGACTGCCTACCATCAATACTATGCCGTAGGCAAAGCCCTGCAAAGGACTCGCACGGCGGTGGAAGGCAACGGAAAAATCGGTGTGTTCTGGCACACGCAGGGTTCGGGCAAGAGCCTCTCCATGGTGTTCTATGCCCACCAGTTGGTGCAGCGACTGCCCGAAGTAACCATCGTAGTGGTAACCGACCGCAAAGACCTCGACAATCAGCTCTACGGTCAGTTCTGCCGCTGCAAGGACTTCCTCCGTCAGGAACCCGTGAACGCCCAGAGCCGTGAAGACTTAGGTCATCTGCTGCAGGGGCGCAAGAGTGGCGGCATCATCTTCACCACCATTCAGAAGTTTGATGAAGGCGATGAAGCACTCTCCACCCGTCGCAACATCATCGTGATGACCGACGAGGCGCACCGCTCACAATACGGCGATGAGCACTGGGATGCCAAGAGTCTGACGATGAAGAAAGGATTCAGCCGGAAGATGAGAGAAGCCCTGCCAGGTGCCTCGTTTATCGGATTTACAGGTACGCCTATCAGCGACCGAGACCGAGATACGGAGGAAGTATTCGGCAACTACATCGACGTATATGACATGAGTCAGGCAGTGGATGATGGAGCCACACGTCCCGTATTTTACGAGAGTAGGGTGGTCAATCTCAATCTGGACGAGGAGACGATGCAACTGCTGAATGATGAGTTTGATAAGTTGGAGGAAGATGGAGCCACAGAGGAACAGATCAGGAGGGCAAAGCAGGAGCATAGCCGACTGGAAGTAATCTTGGGCGAAGATGCCACCATCGACACCTTGGTAAAGGACATCATCCGGCACTACGAGGAAAACCGAGCGCAGATACTCACCGGTAAGGCTATGATCGTGGCGCTCACCCGACCTATCGCTATCAAAATCTACCGCAAGATACTTGAACTTCGACCAGACTGGACGGAGAAAGTGAAAGTGGTGATGAGCGGTTCGAACCAAGACCCTGCCGACTGGCAACCGATTATAGGCAACGAAGCCTACAAGAAGGAGCTGGCAAGAAAATTCAAGGACGACGGCGACCCGATGAAGATAGCCATCGTAAGAGATATGTGGCTGACGGGATTTGACGTTCCATCGCTTGCCACCATGTATGTGTATAAGCCGATGAGCGGTCACAACCTGATGCAAGCCATAGCCCGAGTGAACCGAGTGTTCCAGACCGAGGATGGCGAGAAGAAGGAAGGTGGACTGATAGTGGATTACGTAGGTATTGCGCAGGCATTGAAGAATGCCATGCAGCAGTACACCAACCGAGACCGCCGCCGCTTCGGAGACCCCGACATCGCCAAGACCGCCAAGGTGAAATGGAAGGAAGAGATGGAAATCTGCCGAGACCAGTTGCATGGTTTCGATTACCACGGATTCTTCGAGCAGGACAATGTGAAGCGGGCTTCAGCCATCACGGGCGGTGCCAACTTCCTGAGTTCTCCAGCCATGGTTCAGCGCAAGAAGGATTTCATGGAGCACAGCAATCTGCTGCATAATGCCACCACCCTTTGCCGTTCACTCCTCGATGAGCAGCAGAAAGCGGAGGTGTGCTATATGGATGCGCTGCGCGTGATGATGCTCAAATTAGCACAGAAGGGCAAGGTGAGCCGACATGAAATCAATGAGCGTATAGGCGAACTGCTGAGGCAGAGCGTGAAGAGCGACGGAGTGATCAATCTCTTCGGCGACCGCCAGATAGAGTTCTCGCTCTTCGACGAAGCTTTCATCAAGGAGGTGAAGAACATGAAGGAGCGCAATCTCGCTGTGGAACTGCTCACCAAACTGATGAAGGAGAAAATCAAGCAGCAGCAGAAAACCAACGTGATACAGAGCGACCTCTTCTCTGATATGCTCAGCCGGAGTCTCTCCAACTACCTGAAAGGCTTGCTCACCAACGAGGAAGTGATAGAGGAGCTGCTGAAGATGGCGCAGCAATTCAAGAAGGCAGAGGAAGAGGGCAACAGCTTAGGACTTTCGCCAGAAGAGAAGGCATTCTATGATGCACTCTCCACACCGGAAGGAGTCAGACAGGCTTACTCTGACGAGGAGTTTGTGGCGCTCACCAAGGAACTGACGGAGGTACTGCACCGCAACCGCACCATCGACTGGAACCGCAAAGAGTCGGCAAGAGCCAAGATGCGTGTGATGGTGAAGCGACTGCTCAAGAAGTATAAGTATCCGCCTGAGGGAGCAGAAAAGGCATTGGAAACCGTGATGCGGCAATGCGACCACTGGGCAGATCAGGAAGAAAATGTATTATAAACCCTTTAAAATTTTAGATTAAGAAACAGAAAGTAAAGAAAATAACAACATAATAATCCAATAGACGCTGAATAACTGCACTTCTACGGTATTCAGAACCTGCAAATTCAAGAAAAATCGACAAGAAGACGGTGACAGCAAGGCGTCCACTCCTCCACGGCGTGGGCAGTACTTGTTTGTACCTTGTCGAAGGCTCTTGCAGGTGCCAGAATACCGGTGCTTACAGGGACTCTCACGCCGCTTTTTTGTAAATCAATTCATACTAAAAGCAAACAATGGCGATAGAACAACTACCCAAAAACTATTGCGATTACAATGGCCTTCTAAAAATCAATACTGAAGACGATTTGCTCGTAATGGACGAGGCAACAGGAGCCAAGAAATACACTCCTATTACCATAACTGATGTAAACCTATTTAAGAGAGAAATAGAAATTTTATGTAAGGAGCTTCAACATGTTATAGACGACTCTAAATGGTTTGCCGTCAAGCATAATAGACTCACACACTATTTTTGTATTTATCAAACCTTGACTGAATATCTTACCGATTTTCTGGAAACCGTTCATTCACTCCATAAAAAAGTTTATATCTCGATTTATAAATGTTATGACGACGAGATCATGCAGATTTTCACGGAGTCATTAGAACCTATTTTTCGTGAATTTCAGGTGATAGCCCGAAAGCATCTGAACTTCTTTCCGGATTTGGAGAACTATGAACAGATTCCTGATGCCGAGGAGATTTTCAATCAATGTGAGATGAACGAGAACCTGATAACCCCTGTTACCTTTTCTCTGTTTAAGCCCTGCCATGAAAACTACATTTCAACTGGTTTGACGATGTCTGTGAAGGAATGCCTGCGTTTGATAGACCAGATCAGCAAGGATGTTTTGTCAATCTATCAAACGAGACTTAAGCGCTCTCATCACGAGGGCTGCATCATCTATCGCCATATCAAACGAATGTTTGACGAGTCTTTTCTTTCCGAGCATCTTCATCATGTGGCAAGAGTTAGGAAGCACCACCTGGAGAGTAGAAGAATCGGTTATAACACGGAATCTCTGCGCAAGGTTTTGGATGACACCATGGGAGCTTATGGTAATTATAAGTTGTGTGCTTACTGGAACGATAACTACATTCAGGAAGAGGAGGATATGGAGGAATTTGTCTATATTCTTTCTAAGGAAAAGGCTTCTCCCCAGGAGTTTGAAACCCTGTTTAAGTATTTAGGTGAGTATAAGATGTGGGAGGATGAGATTGCCAAGGTTGATGAGTATGAGCGTCATGCCGATTCGTTCTTTGTGAACTGGGTAGATCCTGTGAAGTTGGAGGAGAAATTGAAGTATTGGATTAAGGGCAATATTGATACGCAGCAGAAATGGTATATAGTATGGTGTCTGATGAAATATACGTTCCACATCATCCGTGATGATCAGGACAAAAATGCCTTTGCCGCCCGCATGAACCAGATGTTTCCGGATGCAGAAAAGAAATGTATCAGCGAATCTTTCAGAAAGATGGAAACGCAAATGAACCACAACAAGGACTTTATGCAATGGTATAAAGATTCAGATCCTGATTACAATACTGCTTTTGATCTTCACTTAAAATTGAAAGATGAAAAAGAATATAAGAGAGATTTCTGTTATGCATAAATAAAACCCCATATAAGCGATTCTCATGCCATGAGAGTCGCTTTTCTGTTTTTATACCTATATTTCCTCTATTATTCCCTCTATTTTTCCCAAGGGTTGGGAATTTCTTGGGAAAACAGACGGTAATTCTATAAGTGTCACATTATCAGCGTTTTACGAGAAGAAAAAGCATTAGAAAAGAGAGACTTTTTTAAGAGCCTTTGGGAAAAATGGGGATTTTTAATGTTAAGGAATGTAATTTTGTCTTCGCTTTTTACTCGATTTTTCCCTTCAAACCGATTTTTCCCAAAAAGGGACCGATTTTTCCCAAAAACGTGGGTTTTTCGGGGAACCTTTGGGAAAACGATTGTTTCCCTCAGATAGCCGCCGTATCTTTGCACCAGCTTTCAGCAAGATCGGAGCTGCTAACTAATGAGCCTTAAAGGAAGGCGAGGTCTTGTTTCTTTTTATTATGGAAACTCAAATCATGAGAGTGGTGCAGCAGGGCGAGCCCTTCGCTGTGCAGAGTCAGAAAAGTGAGAACGGACAGATGATGAAATGTAACATCGTTCTCCAAGAGATGGGCGGCAAGTATGAGAACCAGTACGCTGCGGCAATGTTGGGGAATGCGGCTCAGTGCAAATTCTATCCTGGCGATTTGGTGGCTGTTACGCTCCGCTTTACTACCCATGAGCACAATGGTCAGGTTTATCAGGATATTCTGGTTACGGACATTTTAAAGGTAAAAGGGTAAAAAGGCTTTTTAAAGGTGAAAAGTTAAAAAAGTAAAAAGGTAAAAAGAGCTTCGCATTGCGAGGGTTCTGTAACAAGTTATTAATCTGAGTTGGGACGGACGGAGGATTTTCTTAAGTAAAGCGCGCAACATTCCTGATGTTTCTCCTCGTAATTTTCAATTCAGATATGAACAAAGATAATTCTAAAAACTGCAACCAGCAGAATAATGGTTGCGAGCAGGTGCAACAGAATAACGGTTGCAATCATGTACAGTTGGGCGGTGTGGCTTTCTATGACGAGAGAAAGTGTTTTCTCTTTACACCTGACCAGCAGGGCGTGAGAGACCAAGTACCAGGGTTCCGTTCACAGGGCGTTGCCCAGCAGTTGAGTGACGGCACATTCGATTTCGTTGCGAAAGTGAAGCCGCGTTCTCAGTCTAAACTCATCAAGAAGTTGGCTCACGGACGTGTGAGCAAGACGAAGGACAATGCCGTGCAACTTACCCTCAAGGTGTATAGTGACGAGGGAGTTAATATCGGCAAGGCACTCGTAAAGGAAGCACGAGAGGCTGCCAATGCCGTAGTAGAGCTACAGTTGAAGCAGTAAGTTTGTATGCGATAAATAATTTTAAACATTGTAGAAACTAAAATAAACATTGTAGAACTAAAACATGAAGAACGAAACAGAATGAGCTGTTATTTAATTAAGGTGGAGAACGGGCACAAGGTTGCCCGTCCCATCACCTCGGAAGAGGAATATAAGCAGCTGCGTGGAAGCAAAGAGCAGAAGGCGAATTTGCGTCAGGCTCGTGCCGGAAGCGATGCTGCGAAACGCAGACTGGTGCAGTTTAATTATTCCGGGCATTATCCCAATGGCGTAGTGAAAGGCATGAAATTGCCAAGCCAGGCTTTCGGCTTTGATATGGATGAACCAGAGGCTTTTGCCCAAGCTGCCAAACTGCTGCTGAAGGAGCCTGGCAAATATGGTCTGCTGATGTTGGAAAGGAGCGCAAGACAGGGCGGTCATGCGGTATTTGAGCGTGAAAAGGGCAAGACCATCTTGGAGAATCAGGTGAGGATTGCTACAATGCTGAAATGCGAAATGGATACGTCGGCTCACGACATCAACCGGGTTTACTTTACCACCACTTCGGATGATGAAGACTTGCTTTTTCTCTCTCCGCATCTCTTTCAGGATGCTTATGACGAGGCTGCTGTGGCAGCTGAAGCAAAGGTTTTGGAGGAACGAGAGAAGTATGGGCAGGAGGAACTGCCAGAAGGTGCTCATAAGGCGAACAAGCACTATAAGCCTTGGGAAAATCCGATACAGAATGCCCCTGCTACGACTTTTGGCGGAAACGCTTCGGCTGCTGGCAAGAAAGAAAAGGTAGCTACTTCAGCAGTTGCAGCTGCAAAGAGTGGAACTTCAAACTCATCTGCTGGAACTCCTAAAGTTTCAGCCCCATCCGATCTCAAATATCTCGGAATTCCTTATTCCGACATCATCGCCAAATGGTGGCAGATGTATAATGATGGTCAGGAACCCGTGAAATCCAATCGCAATACATTGACTTTTGAACTTGCCGTTAATCTCCGTCATATCTGTGGTTTCGACCGCAATCTGATGGCTCAGGTGATTCCCTGCTACGATGGTTTCCCTGATCAGGAAAAGATGGCTTGCATCAACTCGGCACTCAGTGAGAAAATCACGCAAATGCCGAAACGTCTGAAAGACGTATTGTCTGCCATTCGACAAGAGAAACTGAACAAGAATGCGGCAACGGGAGCGACTGGAACGGATGAAGACGATGAAGCTTTCATCAATGCGCTGGATGAAGCTAATGCGCAGGACGACCAGTTCTATTATAATGCCCTGCCGAAACTGCCGCAAGGTATCAAGGACTCGGTTGATGCTGTGGGCCCAGCCCTCGCCATGCCTGTCATCTCTGCTATCTGCCCTGTCATCGGAATGCTTGCCACAGGTGTAAAGGTAAGCGTGCACGGCAAGATGAACTCGCTCAATCTCATCTCCTATATCGCCGGTGATTTCGCCTCAGGAAAGGGTAGTATTGACCCGATTATCAACACCTGGACGAAAGAATTGAAGGATATGGACAAGATGTATCTGCAGACGGAGGAGGACTGGAGAGTCAAGAAGCGTGCGGCAAAGAACAAGAAGGAGCAGCCCGAAGAGCCGAAACTTCCTATCAGATGTCTGACGCTGAACAATACCGTGGCCAATCTCGCTGAACGTCTTGCCAACACCGAAGGCAAGCACGCCTTCTCCTTCACTCCGGAAGCTGACACCGTGGCGCAGAAGTGGAAATCGGCCATGAGCGACTTCTCCGTGATGCTCCGTCAGGCTTACGACGGCACCAGCTATGAACGTGAGGCAAGAAGTGCTGAGGCGGTGAATGTGCATATCGAAAGGCTTCTGTGGAATGTGGTGATGTGCGGAACGCCTGATGCACTCTATCGTGTAGTGAGCAACTACACGGATGGTTTTCAAAGCCGTATCGTCGTGGCTCGAACTCCCGACAATACCTTTACACCGCTCACCGAAAATCTTTATGTTCTGAAGGAACGACAGAAGGAACGCATCATCCAGATAGCCCATCTGCTGCCGCTGATGAACGGAGAAGTGGAGTTGCCCAAGTTGGAGGAAAGAGGTAGAGAATGGTTGGAGCTGATAAGACTGGAAACGATGAAGAATGACGACAAGGTGAAAGCTCGCCAGCGTTTCCGTATCTGTCCTACCACCATGAGGATGATGACCTGCCTGATGCTCTGCAAAGTGGCTGAGATATTGATTCATAAACATGGATTGAATGGAGCGGAAAAGAAGTTGAAGGAGCATCCCAACTTGTGGAAAGAGATGATCGTAAGAACGCAGACACCAGCGATGCTTTCTGTTTTCGACACCTTAGCCGACTATCAGTTGGAGAATGCTCTCTACTTCTTCCGTCAGCGCATAGAGGATGCTTTTTCTTCCAAAAACTACAACGGACAGGCTTCTTTAGAGCGCTCCAAACGTGGAAAAAATGATTCTATCTTTGAGCGATTGGACGTTACATTCACATTCGAACAGGCAGTGCAGCAGAGCATTGCCGTGAAAGGAACAGGTGCTAGCCGGGAATCTACAAGGCAGATGTTGAAGAACTGGAGAAAACAGGGACTGGTCATCATGATGAAAGACAAGCGTTATCAGAAAGTTAACACAACTCAATAACTGCTATTCTTCGGTATAGAAACCGGTCATTTTCGGTCATGGTCATTTTCGGTCAAAATCGTTTTCGGGGGGATTTATTTCCCCCGAATATCACTTTCAAAAGTTTTAAATTATGGAAATAAATATTTATCGTCAAATTGGTACTCCCTGGGGGCTAATGGGCACTATACTCGTAGAAGGAATGCTTGTATATAGGACATTGGAGCATCCTACTCGCCATTTGCCTGCTGGTGAATACAAGGTTAAAATCATGTTTAACAAAAATTACAGGAAGAAATGGATGGAATCTCCGATTGATAAGGAGCTTATCAATGTTCCTGTGATTAGAAAGAAGGGTGCCCGCCCCATAAAGACTGCATCTCGCATCCCATTTTTCATGCCTGGCAATGGGGCTTTCACGCTGAAACATGGCAGCATCATTATCGGGAAAGCTGGTCCTGCAGGTCTGTTGCTTCATTCATTAGATTGCTACCTTGATTTCTATAAGGTATTGGAAGGAGCTATAGGGAAAGGTGAAGATATCAGGCTGATTATTCAGGACATTGGGCTGAATAAAATCCCCCTGAGTTCTGTATATGTTTTCTAAAATTTAATTTATAACATGAAGCGTATTATCAAGGAAATCATCATTCATTGTAGTGCTACCAAAGAAAATAAGGACTACACGGTTGCCGACATCGACCGCTGGCACAGAGCGCGCGGTTTCAGAAAGATCGGTTATCACTTCGTCATCTACCGCAACGGCGACATTCACGTAGGCCGTTCATTGTCAGAAATCGGTGCTCATTGCAAGGGGCACAATGCTATCAGCATCGGCATCTGCTACATCGGCGGCTTATCTAAGGATGGCAAGCCGAAGGACACCCGAACCCTGGAACAGAAGGCTGCCTTGCAGTCGCTCATTGATCAGCTGAAGGAGGAATTCCCCGAAGCCACTATCCACGGCCACAACGAGTTTTCTACCAAAGCCTGTCCTTGCTTTGATGTGAAGAAGGAGTATTCACAATATTTAGAGAAAGGGGGTGGGGAATAAAATAAACAAGGCGTACGTCCTCATTCAGAGGAGCGTACGCCTTGTGATTATTTCACTTCCTCGCAAACCACCATTTCCGTGCTTTTATACACTATGATAATCTTGTGTAGCTGCGTGGTGGTTTGCAAGGAGGAAATTGAACAGCTGCTTTCGCGCTACTTTATTTGGTATCACGAACTTGGTCTTTCCCTGATAATTTCCTGCGATGGTAATCATGCCGAAGTAGTAGAGCAGACTCACGAAATTATCCGGGTCGCCTATCTGCTCGGCAGGAAAGCCGGTCTTGAGCTCGCCAGCCACAAAGCCGTTTTCTACCAGTTGCTGGATGATAGAGGCATCGTGGGCAAACTCCTTGTCCTTGCGGATGAGCATGCGGAGCTTGTTGTAATCCAGTCGGATGTTTTCCTCTATCATATTCTTAGGAAGTCTTCCTCGATTTCTGATATAATTATCGATGAAATAGAGCACCATGTTGGAATTGTACATGGTGGTTTCGCCGTATGAATCCTTTGCAAAACAATAGTTATCGTACCATGGCTTCATCAGTTCTATCAGTTCATCCACGGTGTAGTTGTGGAGATGGAGGGTTTCGGTATAGTAAGTGAGCATTTCGCGCACCTCTTCTTCCGTGAAGCCCGTCATCTCGTTGAACTCGTATGAAAGGGAATAGTTGGTGCCGATGTTGAAACCGCTGGTCAAATCATCCATGGTAACAGGACTGACGCCCGTTACGAAAACTCGCTCTAAGGTGGAATCGGTAGCCGACTTGATGGTGTCGAAGAACTTACGGAGATAACCCATGCCATGAGTTTCTGCCTGATAATTGTTGAGACAGTCTGGTTCTGCCAGGATAGTATTCGTGAAATGGTCGTACTCATCAATAAAGAGATACACTTTCTGTCCTGTCTTCTTACATTCCTTGCAAAGATAGTCCAACTGTTCTACTGCGCCATCCTTCCTGTTCATCTCTTCTTTGATGTTGGCAGGCAGATATTGTGCATACACATCGCAGAAGTAGTTAAACTCTGTGTTGCAATGTGCATCGAGTCCCTTCTTGTAATTCTCAAGATTGGCATCCACCACGGCAAAGTTGAGCGAGATAATCAGATAGGTATTATGCTCAGGTGTAGGATTCTCGCCGATATACAATCCTCCAAACAGTTCCTCAAACCTATCAGCCATATTGATGTCGTAATACTGTTTGAGCATGGAGAGGGTAAGGCTCTTGCCGAAACGACGAGGGCGGATATAGAAGAAATACATGTTGGATCTTTCTATTTCTTCTATAAAATCTGTCTTATCTACATAATAGCAGTCGTCTCTTCTCACGGTAACGAAGTTCATGATTCCGTAAGGGATGCGCTTGCGATAAATGTATTCGCGCTTGGCATTTTTCTTCTTTGTGATATTACTATCCATGAGCGATTCTCCTTATATATTTTTATTTTGTCGCAAAGTTAGTATAAATATTTGGAATAAGCAAATCATCTCGTTGTTTTTGTGTTTTTTAAAACTGCTATCATTTATGGCTGATTTCTTTTTCTTCATCATTTTGTAACAGCCGTGTCGTAAGAAAGAAATATATTCTTCGTATCTTTGCACCCGAATAAAGGCTATGGCCTCATGATGTGTGCTAATATATTAATAATGTGAATATGAAGAAGAAGACAATGGTCCTGCTGCTCTGCGCTATGATGTCTGCAGCGGTGTTTGCTCAGGATGAAAAGAAGGAGGTTGACCGTACTCCGAAGATTGGCGGTACGATACGCTCGAAGTACGAATACCAGACCGAGGAAGGGGAGGGACGCTTCGAAGTGAGAACTGCCCGTATCAATGTGACTGGTAATGTGACCAAAGAGGTGAGCTACAAGGCGGAAATCGATCTCTGCGATGAGGGCAAAATCAAAATGCTCGATGCTTATACCCGTATCAAACCATGGAGTACGCTCCAGTTTACTATCGGTCAGGAACGTG
>ULYL01010795.1_pt1 | contig 14018 bp, 13 predicted proteins | sample 1962211 | NCBI WGS metagenome assembly ULYL01 (sample SAMEA4835864, study PRJEB28245) | human gut metagenome | biome: gut microbiome; material: fecal sample | place: Denmark | collected 2008
CACAGTAATAAGCAGTTTTTAAAATGTAGTATAAGTGGAGAATATATGGAACAGATATATGTGCAGACAGAAGATTTAAGTGTAGGATATCATGGGAAAGTACTGTTATCGGATATAGCCATGAAGGTAAAACCAGGCGAGATTCTTGTACTTATAGGACCTAATGGGGCTGGTAAATCAACTATACTTAAGAACATAATAAGAGAATTGCATCCAATAGGAGGAAACATATACATAAAGGGCAGAAGGACTGACGAGTTTACAGGAAAGGAATATGCTAAAACTATGTCTGTTGTCCTTACTGAAAAGATAAAGACAGAGATGATGACATGCCGTGATGTCGTTGCTATGGGAAGATATCCTTATACGAATTATTTCGGAAAGCTGACAAAGGAAGACGAAGAGATAGTGACAGAATCCTTAAGAAAGGTTTCGGCGACTGATATAGAGAATAAAGATTTTTCACAGATAAGTGATGGCCAGCGCCAGCGTATTATGCTTGCAAGAGCGATATGCCAGAAACCAGAGATTATTGTTTTAGATGAGCCGACGTCTTTTCTTGATATAAGACATAAGATAGAGCTTCTTGATATATTACAGGAGATGGCAGTAAGAGATAAAGTTGCAGTTATAGTATCATTACATGAGATAGAACTTGCAGCAAAGGTGGCTGATTACGTTATGTGTATCGGTACAGACAAAACAATAGAATTCGGAAGACCAGAAAGCATATTTACAGATGAGCGGATAAGCAGGCTTTATGGACTTACACAGGGAACATATAACAGCCTTTATGGAAGTGCAGAGTTAAAGAGACCACAGGGTAAGGCACATGTGTTTGTTGTTGGTGGTGCAGGGACAGGTGTATTCACATACAGAGAGCTTCAGAGGGCAGGGATAGCATTTTTAGCAGGAATAATATATGAAAATGATTGCGAATATCCTGTAGCAAAGTCGCTTGCTAAAGATGTGATTGTAAACAGGATGTTCGAACCGATAGATGAAGAAACATATAAAAAAGCATGTGCAGGAATAGATGAAACAGACTATGTTATAGATACGGGATGTCAGGTTGGTGCTATGAATAAAAGATTAAAAGATCTGATAGAATATGCAAAAAAACAGGGGAAGAAAGTGCTTGTAAAGCCAGACAGAGAAGCACTTAAGCAGCTTGTATAAAACAAATATCAAGTACAAACAGAAGAAAATATAAAACAAATATCACGTAACAACATAAGAAGCTATAACATAAATATCATGTAATACCCGAAGGGATTAAGGAGAAGATTATATATGAAACCTATGGATATTGAAAAACAGTCATTTGCTATAATAGAAAGTGAACTTACTACTGATATACCACATATATATAAACCGATAGTCAAAAGAGTCATACATACCACAGCAGATTTTTCATATGAGACAAGTATGACATTTTCTGATGGAGTAGTTAACAAGGCACTTAATGCCATACGTTCAGGAGTGGATATTGTTACGGATACCAATATGGCAAAATCAGGAATAAGCCATAAGATGGCTGAAAAGTTCGGATGTCTGCTTAACTGTTATATGGCAGATGAAGATGTGGCATGTGAGGCTGCTAAAAGGGAAGTAACGCGGGCAGCCATCAGTGTTGAAAAAGCGGCAGAACGTAATGCAGGATGTATTATGGTTGTTGGCAATGCACCTACTGCACTTATGAGAATAAGAGAATTATATGATGCAGGAAAATTCTGTCCGTCACTTGTTATTGGAGTACCAGTTGGCTTTGTTAATGTAGTTGAAGCCAAAGAAGATATTATAAACAGCAGTATGCCATATATAGTAGCACGTGGAAGAAAAGGCGGAAGTAATGTTGCAGCGGCTGTTATGAATGCATTGTTTTATATGGCAGCAGATGATGATAAAGAGTGGCGCAGATGTTAGAACGATACGTATATAAAAACCAGCAGAAAATGAGATGTGGATATACTACTGGTACATGTGCCTGTGCTGCGGCAAAGGCAGCTGCACAGATGCTGTTATCAGGAAGAAAAACAGACAAAGTTAAAGTTATGACACCATCAGGAGTCAGTCTTTTACTGGATGTTGAAGATATATCAATGAAGGATACGCAAGTATCATGTGCGATAAGAAAAGACAGTGGTGATGACCCTGATGTGACGAATGGGATATACGTGTATGCTAAAGTATCGTATGCAGAAGTATCATATGTAGAAGCATATTATGATAAAGGACAGAATGAACAAAAAAACGATAAGCGTATAATAGTTGATGGTGGTAAAGGTGTCGGACGTATTACTAAAAAAGGTTTATCAAGACCTGTAGGTGCAGCAGCTATCAATCCAGTGCCTTTAAAGATGATAGAAGCAGGTGTGATGGAGGCAGCAGAGGATTACTGCTATGATGGCGGTCTTCTTGTGGTTATTTCAGTTCCGGATGGTGAAGAGATAGCAAAGAAAACTTTTAATCCTAATCTTGGCATAACAGGCGGCATATCTATACTTGGAACAACAGGAATAGTAGAGCCTATGAGCGAACAGGCACTTATAGATACAATCCGTACAGAGGTCAGCATGCATGTTGCAGAAGGTGAGAAAATGCTGCTGGCAGCACCTGGTAATTATGGACAGGATTTTTTACTCAATACTCTTAATATAGAACTGAAAAGAAGTATCAAATGCAGCAACTATATAGGAGATACTATAGATATTGTGTGTGCTTCGGGAGCAGAAGGCATGCTTCTTGTGGGACACATAGGAAAGCTTGTAAAGCTTGGAGCAGGGATTATGAATACACATTCAAGGATTGCAGATGGACGTATGGAGGTGCTTACTACGTGTGCAGTGCAGGCAGGGGCAAAACCTGATGTGCTAAGGCAGCTTCCAGGGTGCGTTACAACAGATGCAGCACTTGAAATATTGAAAAAATCAGACATGCTTGAAGCGGTAATGGAACAGCTTATGATACGTATTGAAAAAGTTCTTGAAAGAAGAAGTGCAGGCAGTATAAAGATTGCTGCCATAGTGTTTTCCAATGAATATGGAATACTTGGTAAAACTAAGCTGGCAGATGAGCTGCTGGAAAAGATAAAAGATTAAGCATAAAAAGTATATAGAAGAATGGAGATTTATATGGTGAAGATTGTTGGAGCAGGACCAGGTGCAAAGGATCTTATAACTGTGCGTGGGATGAAGCTTTTAAATGAAGCAGATGTTATTATATATGCAGGTTCACTTGTCAATGAAGAATTGCTTGAGTATGCAAAAGAAGCCTGTGAGATATATAATAGTGCATATATGAATCTGGATGAAGTTATAGATGTGATAGTTAAGGCTGAAAATGAGGGTAAAAAGGTTGTACGTCTGCATACGGGTGACCCTTCATTATATGGGGCTATACGTGAGCAGATAGAAGAGCTTGCAAAGCATGGAATAGCCTGCGAAGTATGTCCGGGAGTTAGCAGTTTTCTTGCAGCGGCAGCAGCTGTACAGTGTGAATATACAGTTCCATCAGTATCACAGTCAGTTATTATCACAAGAATGCCAGGAAGAACGCCAGTACCAGACAATGAGGATATAGGCAGACTTGCAAAGCACAAAACATCTATGGTTATCTTCCTTAGTTCATCCCATCTTAAAGAACTCACAGAAAAGCTGTATGAAGGTGCATACACACCAGATACTCCATGTGCATTGGTGTATAAGGCAAGCTGGAAGGATGAAAAATGTATACGGACAACGCTTGATAAACTCGCAGAAACGGCAGAAAAAGAGGGCATAACAAAGACAGCTCTTGTTATGGTAGGAGATTTCCTTGGTGATAAATATGCATTTTCAAAACTATATGATAAGGATTTTAAGACGGAGTATCGAAGATAAGAATGAGAACTATCATTATTACATTTACGCATGATGGCATGAAGGTGGCAAAAAAAGCTGCACAGAGTATAAAGGATGATATGAATGTTGATATATACTGCCACTCAAGATGTGCAGATAATTATGATAACGTCATATCATTTGATTCGGTTGGAAGAGTTATACGTGAGCAGTTTATGAATTGTGACAGAATACTGTTTATATGTGCAGCCGCTATTGCGGTAAGAACTCTTGCACCATACATAAAGAGTAAGGTTACAGATCCGGCAGTATTAGTTGCTGATGAACAGGGAAGATTCCTTATATCTCTTCTTTCGGGGCATCTTGGAGGTGCAAATGAATGGTGCAGCCAGTTATCATGTAAAATAGGTGCAGTGCCAGTTATTACAACAGCAACGGATGCAAGAGGTGTCTTTGCAGTTGATATGTTTGCAAAGGAGAACAATATGCGTATACTTAATCCTGTTATGATTCAGGATATATCAGGCAGAGTGCTGAATGGTGAACCTGTCGGAATAGCAGGTGATAAAGCATATAAAAAGCTGTTAGAAAAAACTGTTAAAAAGTGGAATGGGCAGCTTACAATGTTTGGAGAAGAAGCATATGAAACAGCCGGACAAAGCAGTATAGATAAATATGAAAGTGGAATACAGATTATAACAAGTCCGTCTGACCATATGATATTCAGGCGTACATTAAAGCTTGTGCCTATGGATCTTTTTGTAGGAATAGGCTGTAAAAGAGGAAAAACAAGCGGGCAGATAAGAAAAGCGGTAAGCAGTACATGTGATAAGAATGACCTGCTTATGGAAAGAATAGCGGCAGTTGTTTCTGTTGACAGAAAAGCTGACGAACAGGGGATAATAGATTTTGCACGGGAACTGAAAGTACCATATAAAACATATTCAGCACAATATCTTAACACTATCAGAGGTGAATTCACTGCATCAGGCTTTGTTAAGGACAAGGTTGGAGTTGATAATGTGTGTGAGAGAAGTGCATGTGCAGCCTCAAAAGATAAAAGATGTATTGTAAAAAAAACAGTCTGTGACGGAGTGACAGTGGCAATATACGCATAGAATGATAAATTTTACTTCGTAAAACAAGGAGGTATGTATGCTTAAGATAGTTGGGTTTGGAAGCGGGGCTAAAGATAATATGACACTAGAAGCCTTTGCAGCTATTTCTGATGCCAGACTTATAGTTGGATATAAAACATACGTTAACATATTAAAACAGTATTTTCCTGAAAAAGAGTATTATTCTACAGATATGATGCAGGAAAAAGAGAGGTGCCAGTACGCTATAGATAAGGCAGAGGAAGGCCTGGAGGTAGTACTTGTATGTAGTGGTGACAGCGGGATATATGGCATGGCAGGTCTTGTATATGAGCTTGCTCAAAAAAGAGTACAGATAAAGGTTATCTCAGGTGTGACAGCAGCAAGCAGTGGTGCAGCTATTCTTGGAGCTCCGTTATCACATGACTTTGCTGTTATAAGCTTAAGTGACTGCATGACACCATGGGAGCTTATAAAGAAAAGAGTGAGGGCTGCTGCAGACAGTGATATGGTAATGTGCATATATAATCCGTCCAGCCGAAGAAGAGCTGGATATCTTAAAGAGGCATGTGAGATCGTGTCAGAGATACAATCACCAGATACAATATGCGGATATGTTAAAAACATAGGCAGGGATAATGAAAAGGCAGAGATACTTACGCTTAAAGGACTGGCAGAATGTGATGTTGATATGTTTACAACTGTATATATAGGAAACAGCCATACTAAGGTTATAGATGGCAGGATGGTCACACCAAGAGGGTACAAGGTTATATGATGAAAAATGTTACTGTTATGCTTTTTGCAGGCACGACAGAGGGAAGAAGACTGTGCGGATATCTGGCAGAAAAAAGTGATACAGGGTTTATCACGCATGTATATGTGACGACAGAATATGGAAAAGAGATTATTTTAGAGCTATCTGAAAATATATATAAAGAAAAGCTTCACATACATGTAGGCAGACTTGATGAGGAAGCTATGCAAAAGGAACTTGCATATATAAAACCGGATATTGTTATAGATGCAACACATCCATATGCCAGAGTAGTAACACGCAGTATAAAAGATGTATGTGATAAAGCGGATGTACAGTACATAAGAGTGTTAAGAGAGGAAACGGTTCCCAAAGCAGCATGTGATGATGGAGTGTCCTTAGATGACAGGATTGTGTATACAGACACTATGCAAGAGGCTGTTTCTATTCTAAACAGTAAAGCTTATCTTAAAAAAAATATATTACTTACAACAGGAAGTAAGAACATCCCTGAATATGTCAATATAAAAGACTATAAAAAGAGAGCTTATCTAAGGCTGCTGCCTGATCCGTGTATGCTTCAGAATGCTATAGATGCAGGCTTTTTTCCAGCACATCTTATAGCAATGCAGGGACCATTTTCTACGGAAATAAATGCAGCATTAATCAGACAGTTTCACATAGATGTGCTCGTGACTAAAGAGTCAGGAAACAGCGGTGGATACAATGAGAAGCTTATGGCAGCAGAACAGACAGGAGCGGATGTTGTGGTTATAAAAAGACCTGTTGAACATGAAGGAAAATGTATAAAAGAGGTCATAGAGTATCTTGAAAAGCTGTAAATACGGCTTATCATATGGTTAAAAAGCAGAGTGATATAAGGGAGAAGCAGATGAAACAGGTGTATATCATAGGAATGGGGCCGGGCAGCAGAAAATGTCTTACACAGCAGGCAAGTGAAGCAATAGAACACGCAGATGTTATTATAGGTTCTAAAAGACTGCTTGAGGCTTATAGTAACACAGATAAAAAACTATTTTATGCTGTTACAGCCAGGGATATTTACGATATTATAAACAAAGAAAAGGCTTTAATATATGCAGTTTTAATGTCAGGTGATACAGGTTTTTACAGCGGAACAAAGAAGCTTACAGAGCAGCTTTATAAAGCACAGGAGGAAAGTGTTGTAAAAAAGTATGATATAAATATTCTTCCTGGAATATCTTCAGTTATATATCTTGCTTCAAAGATAGGACAGCCGTGGGAGATGGCGGCAATGGTCAGTCTGCATGGTAAGAAACAGAATTATATTCCGCTTGTCTTAACTAATGAATGGACATATTTTCTTACGCAGGGCGATGTTTCTCATATTTGTAATCGGCTTTGTGAGTCCGGACTGGGCGAGGCAGACATATGGATAGGTGAGAATCTGTCATATGATAATGAAAAGATATTATCAGGGCATGTAAGTGAATATGAAGAATATACGGCAGCAGGACTAACAGTTATGGCGGTTCATAATCATTATCCACAGGCAGCTGTTATGACAGGTTTGCCAGATGAGAGTTTTATACGTGCAGATATTCCTATGACAAAGCGCGAAATCAGGGCAAGTGTTGTAAGCAGGTTATCACCGGCTAAGGATGCCATAGTGTATGACATCGGTGCAGGAACAGGTTCGGTTTCAGTAGAACTTGCCATGCATGCCTTATATGGAACAGTATATGCAGTTGAAAGAACGAAAGAAGGCTGTGAGCTTATAGCGCAAAATGCCAGAAAATTCGGACTTGATAATATAGATATCATTAATGCCAGTGCTGCAGATGTGATAGAGAAACTGCCTGCTGCGGATTCAGTATTTATAGGTGGAAGCGGTGGAGAGCTTGAAAAAATAATGGACATAGTATTAAAGAAAAATCCTGGTGTACACATAGTTATAACAGCAGTGACATTAGAAACGCTTAATGATTCCGTAAGGCTTATGGAAGATAAAAAAGTGGATGTTATAGATATTGTACAGATAGCAGTAACACAGATAAAGAAAAGAGGCAGATATCATATGTTAGCTGCCAACAATCCAGTATTTATTATTGAAGGAAGAGGTAACAGATGAGTCGAGTCATGATAGCTGCTACAGGCAGTGGAAGCGGCAAAACAACTATTGTATGCGGCTTATGCCAGTGTATTAAAGATATGGGCTTAATGCCTTTAGCGTTAAAATGTGGACCTGATTATATAGATTCAATGTTTCATTCAAGAGTATTAAACATGAAAACAGGCAACCTTGACAGCTGGTTCTGTGATGAAAATACTATAAAAGAGCTGCTTTTTAGAAAAGAATCAGAAAGTGACATAACTATAATAGAGGGAGTTATGGGCTATTATGATGGACAGGGCTTTAGCACGAAGGGAAGCTCATATGAGATAGCTGATATCACAGATACACCAGTTATTCTTGTAGTGAACTGCCGAGGCATGAGTAATTCAATAGGAGCGGTTCTTAAAGGTTATAAAGAATATATAGAAAACAATCATATACAAGGCGTTATATTTAACAATCTGTCTTCTAAGTTATATAAGGATGCAAGTATGGCGGCACATATGGCTGGAATAAAGCCGTTGGGTTATCTTCCTGTAAACAAGGACATAGCACTTGAAAGCAGACACCTTGGTCTTGTTACATCCGATGAGATTGAACATTTTAAGGAAAAGGTTGATACTATTGCGGGTCTTATGAAGGAGAGTATTGATATCAAAGGTATTATAGAACTGGGACATACAGCCACAAAGTGTAAGACAGGCTGTGAATTAAATGCTTCTGATAGTAAAGCCTGCAAAAAAACAGAAAAAAGTAATAAAGAAGATATCATACATATTGCAGTAGCAAGGGATGAGGCATTTTGTTTTCTTTATGAGGATAATCTTGAATTCTTAAGGGAACATGGGTGCGAACCTGTATATTTTAGTCCGCTGAGGGATAAGAAGCTTCCAGATGATATTGATGGCTTATTATTGTATGGAGGCTATCCAGAGCTTCATGCCAAAGAACTATCGGATAATGTTTCCATGAGAAACGATATAGCGGATAAGATACGGGGAGGACTTCCATGTATAGCAGAGTGTGGTGGATATCTGTATCTTCATAAGAAGCTTGAGGCACCAGATAAAAAAGTATACCCAATGGCAGGAGTTATAGATGGCACAGGCTATAATGCCGGACGTCTGCAGAGGTTTGGATATATGACACTCACAGCAGGCAGAAATACTATGCTTGCTGATAAAGGCAAGAGTTTTTCAGCCCACGAATTCCACTACTGGAATAGTGACTGTAAGGGTGATACATATTCAGTGGTCAAGGCATCTGATGGAAGCGTTGAGATAGAAGGTTATGGAAGTGATACACTGTATGCAGGTTTTCCTCATATATATTTTCCAGGAAACAAAGAAGCAGCCAGAAGATTCATTAAGACATGCAGATGCTACAGACATAAATTGAGTGGTATAGATAAAGATATAGAAAAACTGGCAGCCATATTCCCAGAACTTAGAACAATAAAAGCTCCGGATAATAATGCTATGAAACAGGCAGAAAAGCATTGGGACGGTATAGCAAAACCACTTCATGGACTTGGAATGTTCGAGGATATGATAGTACAGATAGCAGGAATACAAGGAAATGCAGATGTATCTATAGACAAAAAAGCAGTTGTTGTTATGTGTGCAGATAATGGTATAGTAGAAGAAGGTGTTACCCAGACAGGACAGGAGGTAACTGCTGTTGTAAGCTGCAACATGGCAGATGGAATATCAAGTGTATGCAGGATGGCAGACTGCGTTAATGCAAAGGTTATTCCAGTAAATATAGGAATAGCACAGGATCTGCCTGGTAGTCTTATAAAAACAGAAGATTATAAAGGACTTGTAAACAGAAGGGTTATGCCTGGAACTAAGAATTTCTTAAAGGAACCAGCTATGACAAAGCAGCAGCTTATAAAGGCTGTAAAAGCAGGAATAGAGCAGGTTAAATGCTGTAAGGATGATGGATATAACATACTTGCCACAGGAGAGATGGGTATAGGTAATACAACAACAAGTGCAGCATTGGCATGTATACTTTTGGACATGAATCCCGGGGAAGTAACAGGCAGGGGAGCAGGTCTTAGCGATGAAGGGCTGTTAAAAAAGACAGAAGTCATAAGAAAAGCAAAAGAGATGTATGGCATATATAAGAATGATCCTTTGGAACTGTTAAGATGCATAGGTGGACTTGATGTTGCAGGACTGACAGGAGTGTATATAGGGGGAGCAGTATACAGGCTTCCTGTTGTGGTTGATGGTGTTATTTCTGCCGTTGCAGCACTTATTGCAGTAAGGCTGTGTCCTGTAGTAAAGGATTATATACTTGTATCACATCAGGGAAAAGAACCAGCGATAAAGGCTTTGCTTGCTGAACTTGATAAGAAGGCAGTTATACATGCAGAGCTTGCACTAGGCGAGGGAACAGGCGCAGTTATGCTTTTTCCACTGCTTGATATGGCTATGCAGGTATATAAGGAAAATACAACGTTTGACGACATACAGATAACAGCATATGAGGATTATGGGAAATGTTGATAGTAGTAACTGGTGTAAGTGGCAGCGGAAAATCTGAGTATGCAGAACAGATATGCTGCAAGTTGTCAGGAGACAGAAAGAAATATTATATAGCTACAATGCAGCCGTATGGTGAAGAAGGAAAGAAAAGAATACTAAGACATCACAGGCTTCGCAGTGGAAAAGGTTTTGAAACTATAGAACAGTATATGCATATTGGTGAGGCTGCAGAAAGAATTTCCAATAAGCCGGTAGTACTACTTGAGTGTATGTCTAACCTGCTTGCTAATGAATGCTTTGAAAAAGGCGGGAATCCGGATAACATAATAGATGAATGTATGAAGCTGTATCAGGTGTGCGGGCATCTTGTGATTGTAACTAATGAGGTGTTTTTTGATGGATGCGAATATGATACAGATACAAAGAACTATATAAAAAGACTTGGAAGGCTTAATATACAGCTTGCTAAAAAAGCTGATGCTGTAGTTGAAGTGGTGTATTCTATTCCTGTGTTTCATAAGGGAAAGAATATACTAGAGGATAAGATAAGAAACAGATAGATATCCAATATCAATAGAAGCAGAAACAGACAGATAACTAATATCAATAAAATCTTGAAAATATAGATACAGGATATAAAAATAAGGAGAAAAGTATATGTCAGTGATTAAATCTTTGGTGATAGCATTTTCCATGTATTCTAAAATACCTATGCCACATCTGGAATTAAAAGAAAAGGATATGAGATATGTTATGGGCTTCTTTCCGCTTGTAGGTGCAGTAACAGGACTGATAATGTATGGTTTATATAAGATATCAGCTTATCTTTATGTACCATACATAAGTGTATCACTTATACTTATGATTCTGCCTGTAGTTATTACTGGCGGGATTCATCTTGATGGTTACATGGATACCTGTGATGCACGTAACTCATATGGTGACGTAGAAAAGAAGCTTGGAATATTAAAGGACTCACATATAGGTGCGTTCGCAGTTATAAGACTTTTGGTATATTATGTCGTTTTTTTTGCATTTATATACTGCATAGTGTCCAAAGAATGTGATGGACTTGCTATAGCATGGGCATTTACTTTCTTTTTGTCAAGGATAATAAGCGGTCTGGCAGCAGTTAACCTTAAAGGTGCTGTAAATAAAGGAATGCTTTATTCATTTACAAGCAAAGCAGATAGAAAACGTGTAAATATAATGCTTTTTTGTCAGCTTGTACTGTGTTTTGCAGGAATATGTTTTATTAATATAATACTTGCATTTATAATCTATGCTGTTTGTGTGGCAGTGTTTTTATATTACAGACATATGGCATATAAAGAGTTCGGTGGTGTTACAGGTGACCTGGCAGGATATCTGCTTTGTGTATGTGAGCTGTGTATAACAGCTGCGATAGGCATAATCTCACTTCTTGTCTGATAGCTTAGCTTATTATAGTGATGGAGAAATACATATGGAAGTTTATTTTGGAGGTGCATTTCAGGGGAAACTTGAATATGTACTTGAAAAAAAGGGCTGTTTAAAGGTAGCTGATGGCGCAGGCTGCAGCCTTAAGGATATAAAAGAAGCACAGGTGCTTAATCACCTGCATCTGTATATAAAAAGGTTAACCTATAAAGAAGGTGCTGCATATAACACTACAGTTGATGACACCATAACGGCTGATGATACTATAACGGTTGACACCACGGCTGATGATACTATAACGGCTGACACCACAGTAAAGACAATGCCTGCCGCTGAAATAATAAATGATATATATGAGGCTAATCCTGATATCATACTTATATGTGATGAGGTAGGGGGTGGAATAGTTCCACTGAAAAAAGAAGATAGAATATACAGGGAAGCTGTTGGAAGGGCGTTATGCTGTGCAGTCAAGAAGTCAGACAGGGTAGAGCGAGTTATGTGTGGCATAGGACAGTGCCTTAAATGTGATGGAAGTAATAAATGAGGACAATACGTGTATGAAGGTTATATTGATAAGGCATGGAGCCACCATGGGGAATCAGGAAAAAAGATATATAGGAATAACAGATGAAGCTTTATGCGATACAGGTATAGAAAAGCTGTTAAAAAATGTACATAAAGACATATATCCGGCTGCAGATAAGATATACGTAAGTCCAATGAAAAGATGCATCCAGACGGCACAGATAATATATCCGGGCAGAGAGGCTGTAGTTGTTGATGATTTAAAGGAATGTGATTTTGGCAGGTTTGAAGGGAAAAACTATATAGAGCTTTCAGGTGATTCTTATTATCAAAGATGGATAGACAGCAATGCTACACTACCATTTCCAGAAGGAGAAGATATTAAAGCTTTCAGGAAAAGATGTACAGAAGCATTTATAAGACTTGTAAAACATGCTAAAGATAATGAAAGTGTTGCTTTAGTCGTCCATGGTGGAAATATTATGTCAATATTATCGGAATTTTATGGTGGTGGTTATTATGACTATCATTGTGGCAACGCAGAAGGTTATATATGTGAAGTAACGCAGGATGCCAGGATAATAAGTGCAAAGAAGGTATTATAATATGTTTTTAACGATAGTAAAATGTCAGACAATAGCGATAGTGCTTGGGTACATACTCGACCTTATAATAGGAGACCCACACTGGCTGTATCATCCTGTACAGCTTATTGGCAGGCTGATAACATTTCTTGAAAAGCTTTTACTAAAAAAAGACGACAAAGATGAAACAAAGTATATAAAAGGGGCAGTTCTTGCAGTTCTTGTGTTATTTGTCACAGGAGCTGTTGTGATATTGTTTCTTGCAGTGTTTTATAATATCAGCATAGCAGCAGGCTGCATAGCAGAAACTATAATGTGCTATCAGATTCTTGCTGTTAAGTCCTTAAGAGTGGAAAGCATGAAAGTATATACTGCATTAAAGCAGGAGGGAATAGAACAGGCAAGGATAGCTGTATCCATGATAGTAGGACGCGATACCATGCAGCTTGATAATCATGGTGTTATAAGGGCTGCGGTTGAAACAGTTGCAGAGAATACATCAGATGGTGTTGTGGCACCTTTGTTTTATATGCTTTTTTTTGGTGCACCGGGAGGCTTTATATATAAGGCTGTGAATACTATGGACTCCATGATTGGGTATAAGAATGACAAATATATGTATTTCGGAAGATTTGCAGCAAAGATGGATGATGTGTTTAATTATATACCGGCACGAATCGGAGGCTGTCTTATGGTTGTAGCGGCAGGTGCTGCACAGATATGTGAAAAGCTTAAAGGAACGGATAAGATACATTACAGCATTAAAAATGCATGGAAAATATATAAAAGGGATAAAAAAAAGCACAGCAGTCCTAATGCTGCACAGACAGAGGCAGCCTGTGCAGGTGCACTTATGGTAGCTTTATCAGGCGATAATTATTATTTTGGCAGACTTGTAAAGAAACCGCAGATAGGCGATGACATAAGAGAACTTGAAACAGAGGATATAAAACGAAGTAACATTCTTCTTTACATTACAGCTTTTCTTATGGTTGTCATGGTGTCAGTGATAAGACTTGTACTGCTTTTACAGGCCGGTTTTTAAAAAGCACAGGCTCTTAGTGGAAAAGGAGATAAATAACAGTTAAATATAAATTATAAAACTATATAAGTGGATATTTAGTTTTATAAGGTGTTAGAGTGGAATGTTATTGAAAGGAATTGATACAGGAGGAAACAGATGGTAAAAGCCATAAAA
>ULYL01019056.1_pt1 | contig 13972 bp, 8 predicted proteins | sample 1962211 | NCBI WGS metagenome assembly ULYL01 (sample SAMEA4835864, study PRJEB28245) | human gut metagenome | biome: gut microbiome; material: fecal sample | place: Denmark | collected 2008
GCAAAATCGGACGGGTTTTCCAGACAAATTTTTCCAAGCCGCCCTTTTCTGAAATCGTCGATCACCGCCCGCGCGCCGCGTTCGTAATCGAATTCGCCGCCGCGCAGAATAAATCCGCGCCGCCTGCACGCCGTTTCCAGCATCTCCACGGCTTCGCGGGTGCGTTCTTCCTCGTCCGCCGTTTTGTCCGTTTCCGCATTATTCCCGCCGCAATCGATACCGTAGCGTTCCTGCAGCGCGGCGGGATAATTCGCTTTCAGTTCCTTTAAAAGCTCCAGCGCAACGTCCGCGATATCCAGAATATCGTCGTTCAGACTGCCGATATACGCAAGATGCCGCGCCAGATACTGCGTTTTGCAGGAAGGCGGCATCGTTCCGGGCGTGTCCAGCAAATCGAAATCGGCGCATTTAATCCAGCGCACGTCGCGCGTAACGCCCGCGATATCTCCCGTCTTCGCGCGTTTCGCCCCGCCCAGCAGATTCACCACCGTGCTTTTCCCCGTGTTCGGAATTCCCACCACGGTATAACGAAAACGCCGGGTAACGCCCTTGCTTTCGGCGCGTTCCCGTTTCTCTTTCGTCAGTATCTGCAAGCGCTTTTCCAGTACTCGCCGCGAAGCGCCGTTCACGGCGGAAATCGCCACGCAGGACTTCCCCTGCGCCTCTATCATTGCCGCGAACTTTTCTCTTTTCCCGTCCGACAAGTCGCTTTTGTTCAGAACGTACAATACGGGTTTCCCCGCGAAAATCTCCGGCAGTTTCGGGTTGTACGTGGCAATCGGCGCGCGGGAATCCAGCACGCAGATCACGCCGTCGCACAGCGCGCGTTTTTCTTCCATATCGCGCATCGCCTTTTTCATATGTCCCGGAAACCATTGTATCAGCTTCGCCATGTGTTACCTCTTCAATAAATCGGGGCGTTTTTCCTTTGTGAGTTTCATCGCCTCCCGCCGCCGCCATTCGTCCACTTTCGCGTGGTCGCCCGAAGAAAGCACCTCCGGCACGCACAGCCCCTTGTATTCCTTGGGGCGGGTATACTGCGGGTATTCCAGAAGATTATCCGAAAAGCTTTCGTCCACCAGCGAAGACGTGCTGATTACGCCGTCCACATAGCGGCACACGCAATCGCAAAGCACCATCGCCGGCAGCTCGCCGCCCGTCAGCACATAATCGCCGATAGAAATTTCCTCGTCGATAAAAAGGTCGATCACGCGCTGATCCACCCCCTCGTAATGCCCGCACAAAAGCACCAGCCTTTCGTAAGAAAGCAGCGAAAACACCTTCTGCTGCACCAGCGTTTCGCCCTTGGGCGAAAGATAAATGCGCCGCGCCTCGTGGTCGGGGTCTACCGCTTCGATGGCGCTGCCGATGGGCTGGGGCATCATCACCATGCCCGCGCCGCCGCCAAACGGATAATCGTCGCATTTCAGATGCTTGTCCTCGGTGTAATCGCGGATGTTCACCACGTTGATTTCCACTTTTCCCTGCTTCTGCGCCCTGCCTAAAATGCTTTCGTTCAGCGCGGAAAACATTTCGGGAAACAGCGTCAAAATATCGATTCTCATAGCCGTTTTTCCTTAAAATCTTACAAAATCGCGTCCACGAACGCCGCCGAATCGAATTTTTCCAGATCTCCGATTTTTTCGCCCACGCCCGCGTACAGTACAGGCAACGAAAGTTCGTCCGCCAGCGAGAACACAAATCCGCCTTTCGCCGTTCCGTCCAGCTTTGTGATGATCAGCCCGTCCAAGCCCACGGCGTCGTCGAACGTTTTCGCCTGAGAAAGCGCGTTCTGCCCCGTCGTGGCGTCCAGAACCAGCAGTTTCAGAAAATCCGCGTCCGGGTATTCGCGTTCCACCACGCGGCTCATTTTTTCAAGTTCTTTCATCAGATTGTCTTTCACGTGCAATCTGCCCGCGGTATCGATAATCAGAACGTCCGTTTTCTTCGCTTTCGCGCTGGACGCCGCGTCAAACACCACCGCGGAAGGGTCGCTACCCTCTTCATGCCGCACGATGCGCACTTTCGCGCGGTCCGCCCACACGGAAAGCTGTTCCGCCGCCGCCGCGCGGAAGGTATCCGCCGCCGCCACAGTAACGCTTTTTCCGTGAGCAATGTAATAATTCGCCAGCTTGCCTATCGTAGTGGTTTTTCCCACGCCGTTCACGCCCACCACCATAATCACGCAAGGAAACCCGATTTCGGGCACTTCCGCGTCGCGCAGCATGTTCGTAAGCACTTCTTTTAAAAGCCCCGTTACGTAATCGGCGTCTTTCAGCCGTTCCGCCATCGCGCGTTCTTTCACGCCCTCCACCACTTTTTCCGCCGTCGCCACGGATACGTCCGCGGATATTAAAATTTCTTCCAGTTCCTCGTAAAATTCGTCGCCCAGCTTGTTTTTCGAAAACAGCATGCGCATTTTCGTCGACAGACCGTCTTTCGTCTTTTTCAGCGCGCCGAACAACTTCCCGAAAATTCCCATAATCTTTCCTTCCGATTTTCCTTTTCCGAAAGAAATCGCCTTGTATTTTGCTGCAAGGCGATTTTCCCGGATACTGACAAATTGTTATTCCACGGTTCCTTCGCCAAGCTCTTTTTCCACTTCGCCCAGCTTCACCGATACTATCTTCGATACGCCCTTTTCCTGCATCGTAACCCCGAACAGCGCGTCCGACTGATTCATGGTAGGACGGCGGTGCGTAATCACGATGAACTGCGTTTCCTGCGCAAACCGTTTGAGATAGGAAGCGAAACGGTCCACGTTCGCCTCGTCCAGCGCGGCTTCGATTTCGTCCAGAATACAGAACGGCATCGGGCGGCACTTCAAAATGGCGAACAGAATGGCGATAGCGGTAAGCGCGCGCTCGCCGCCCGAAAGCAACGAAATTTTCGTAAGCTTCTTGCCGGGCGGGCACGCCACGATTTCCACGCCCGCTTCCAGCGGATCCTCGCCTTCGATGTAATCCATCTGCAGTTCCGCGTTGCCGCCGCCGAAAAGCTCCTTGAAAGTAACCTTGAAGTTTTCGTTGATGTCGTTGAATCCCTTGTCGAATATTTTCAGCATTTCCGCGCGGATTTCGTCCAGCGCCTTCTGCAAATCGTCAATCGCTTTCTGCAAATCGTCGCGCTGAATCACCATTTCGTCGTAATGCGCTTTTTCGTCGGCGTATTCTTCCACCGCGTTCAGGTTCACGTTGCCCAGCAGCGTGATTTTTCTCTTCAGCGCGGAAATCAGCCCCGCCGCCTCGTCCGCGTTGAAATTTTCCGCTTTCAGGGCAAGGCACCCCTCGTAATCGATGCCGTACGCCTCTTCGATGCGCTGGCGCATGTTTTCGAGGTTGGTATCGATTTTACTGATTTCGATTTCGCACTTGTAACGCTTGTCCGTCTGCCGCGACAGTTCTTCCTGCACCGCCGTACGCTCTTCGTCCAGCTGCACCTGGCGCAGATTCAGCGCTTCTTTTTCCGCGGAAAGCGTGGCGATCTCGTCGTTGATCGCCTGCACGGCGGCTTTTTCTTCTTCCGTAAGTTCCGCCTGCTTCGCCCGCTCTTCCAGCTGCGTAAGCTCCGCATACGCGTTGGCTTTTTCGCGCTCCGTGGAAATAATGCGGGAAATCAAATCTTCTTTTTCCGCTTCGTAACGCCTGATGTCCGCATTGAAGCTTTCTATCTGCTTCTCCGCCGCCGCCTTTTCCACTTCCAAAGCGTGCAGTTTCGCGCTCTTTTCGTCGCGTTCCGTCTTAAACGCTTCACACTGCGCGCGCTGTTTTTCCAACGTCGCTTCCGCGCCCTGACGAAGCGCGTTCAGTTCTTCCTCGCTCTTGCCCGCATACGCTTCTTCGTCTTTCAGATGCGCCAGTTTTTCTTCGAACCCGCGCAGCGTTTCTTCATATACGCCCACGTTGTTCTTCGCTTCTTCCGCTTCGGCGGCAAGCGAAATTTCGCGCTGCGAAAGCACCGCCAGTTCGTTCAGGGAGCCCTGATACTTCGCCCGCAACGCGTTCACCGCCGCTTCCGCTTCTTCTTTGCCCTTTTCGCTTTCCGCAATGGCGGTTTTCAGCTTTTCGAGGTATTTCTGCTTCTTGACGATGTTTTCGCGGCACTCTTCTATCTTGCGCTCGCCCGAGAGCACGCCGGCGCCGCTCTTCTGCTGACGGCTGCCGCCCGTCATCGCGCCGCTGGTGCTTACGATATCGCCGTCCAGCGTTACGATTTTAAACATGTTGCCGTATTTTTTGGCAATCGCCGTAGCGTTGTACACCGTATCGCAAATCAGCGTGTTGCCCAGCAGGTTGGTTACCACGTTATAATAATAATCGTCGTACCGAATCAGTTCCGTGGCAAGCCCTATCGCGCCCTTTTCGTTTACGGCGCGCTGCGCTTCGCGGCTGTCCGGGCGCGGCTTCATGCCGCTTACGGGCAGGAATGTTACCACGCCGCCGCCCGTGCGTTTCAGATATTCGATTAAGATACGCGCGTCGTCTTGCGTGGGCGTTACAACGTTCTGCGTCGCCGCCCCCAGCGCCACTTCGAAAGCGAGCTCGTATTTCTGGTCGGTATGAATGATGTCCGCAATCGTGCCCTTCACGTGGCTGCCCACTTCGGGGTTGGTTTTGGCCACCGAAAGCAGACGGCGCACCGAATCTTTGTACCCCTCGTAGCGGTTCTTGATACCCACGTACATTTCCAGCGAATCTTTCAGCGAAGAAATCTGCCCGCCCACGCTGAAAAGTTCCTGATTGAAATTATTGATGGTCAGCTGCATATCGCGGATTTCTTCTTCCCGCTCCGCCAGCTCCTTTTCGCCGCCCGAGGTAAACTCTTTCAGTTTTTTCAGGTCTTTCCGCACGCCTTCCAGCTCTTCGTTCAGTTTTTCGCGGCGCGCGTTTTCCTTTTGCAGCGCGGCTTTCAGTTCGGCGATTCTGTCCTCCGCCGCCTGCTTCTGCGCCGTAAGCGAACCCTGATTTTTCCTGATTTCCGAAAGGTTTTCCGCCGAGGAAAGCTGGCTTTGCCGATTTTCGTCGGAAAGCCGTTCGAACACGTCGATTTTGCCCGTCAGCGCCTTGATCGCCTGCGACAACAAATCGGTTTCGTTGTCGATTTCCGCAATGCGCGTTTCTCCTTTTTGAATCGCGGTTTTCGCCGCCGCCACAAGGTCGGCAAGTTCGCCCGTGCGGTTTTTGCCGTTTTCGAGAAATTCTTCCGCCGCGGAAATCTGGCTCTTGTACGTGGAAATCTTTTCGCGCACCAGTTTCCATTCGCCGTCTTTCCGCTCGTTTCCCACCGAAAGTTCCACGCGGCGGTCGTTCAGCTTCGTCAGTTTCAAATCGGCTTCGGCGGACTTTTTGCGGTTGTCCTCGTAGCTCTTGTTCAAAAGCTCCGCCTGCGTGTTCAGCGAAATGATTTTATCGGAATACCCCGCCACGCGTTCGCGGAATTTGTTCTTCTCGCCTTCCGCGCCGTCGTATTTATAAACGTATGTATTCACTTCGTTGTACTTCAGCGATTCCGAATACTCGCGGTATTCTCTCGCCGCGTCCGCCTGTTTGGAAAGCGGTCCCAGTCTGCGTTCGGCTTCTTCGATGCGCTGCACGTAAATAAACAGATTGTTTTTGGATGAATCGATTTTCCGTTCGATTTCTTCCTTGCGCGATTTGTACACCATCAGTCCCGTGGCTTCTTCGAAAATCAGCCGCCGGTCCTCCGGTTTCGCGTTCATGATCTGCTCGACTTTACCCTGCCCGATAATGGAGTAGCCCTCTTTGCCGAGACCTATGCCGTGGAAGAGCCGCACGATGTCTTTCAGACGGGAAGCCTGCCCGTTGATGAAATAACCGCTGTTGCCGTTTCTGTCCAGACGGCGCGTCATCGCCACTTCGGCTACGTCAAGGTCGAATATTTTATTTGTATTGTCGAACACAAGCGTTACTTCGCAGCTTGACTGCGGTTTTCTCGATTGCGTTCCGCCGAAAATCACGTCCTGCATGTTTCCGCCGCGAAGCGCGCGGGCGGATTGCTCGCCCAGCACCCAGCGCACGGCGTCCGCCACGTTCGATTTGCCGCACCCGTTCGGTCCTACGATACAGGTAACGCCGTCGTCGAAACGGATGGTGGTCTTATCCGCGAAGGATTTAAACCCCGAAAGTTGTATTTCCTTTAAATCCACAGATTTCTTCTCCTTGAAAATCTTGTTTTTGTTTGTTTATCGGTCGGCGCGCTTTTTTGCTTTTTCTATGCCGCCGCGCCTTGAAATCTTAAAACGGAATGTTTTGCAGAAGTTCCAGAAGATTTTTTGCCGCTTCCGCTTCCGCTTTCTGTTTTTTTCTGCCCGTGCCCCGCGCCGATTTCCCGTCCGCCGCCGCTTCGCACACGAAAGTTCTGTCGTTATCCTTGCCTTCCGCGCTCAGCAAGCGGTATACGGGCAACGGAAGCCCGCGCTTTTGCAGGTATTCCTGCAAATCTCCCTTGGCGTTTTCGTTCGCCGAAAATTCCACGTTTTCATCGATGAATTTCTTCGCGTTTTTGTAGCCGTCGCCGTTCGCGCCGTCGCCGTCGAGATAAATCGCCGCAATCACGCTTTCCACAAGGCTCGATTTGGCTTTCTTGCCCGCATTGTCCCGCGCGTTGCCCGAATACATCAGATACCGCGCGATACCCAGCTTGTCCGCCGCCCGTTCCAGCGGCTCGCGGCTCACGAATTTCTGCCGCCGTTTCGTCATATCCCCCGCTTGCAGCGCGTTTTTGCCGCGGTATAAATTTTCGGTAATCGCAAGTTCTAATACCGCGTCCCCCAAAAATTCCATACGATCGTTATCCGCGCCGAGCCGCCCGCAAAGCGATTTGTGCGTAAACGCCGTAATCAGCAGATTTTTATCTTTAAACGTGTATTTCAGTTTCTTTTCCGCTTCCGCTACGGGGAAATCTTCTCTTTTCACGCTTCGCGCTCCTCCGCCGCGCTTTCCGGCGCGCCGATTGCCGCGGTTGCCGCGTTCTTTTCCAGAAGAGCTTCTATTTTTTCCGTCAATCCGCCCCGCACGGCGTTCATCGCCTGCGAAATGCACACCGAAAATCCGTACGCTTTCGAATTTCCGTGCGCCTTGATGACGGGCTTCGTAAGCCCTAAAAACACCGCGCCGCCCATCGTTTCGTAATCGGCGGATTTTTTCACGGCTTTAATCACGTCCATCACCGTCAGCGCGCGAATTTTCGCAAAAAGGTTCTTTTTGAATTCGCGTTTCAGAATGCCGCTGATCGCCTTGCCGCAGCCTTCTATCGATTTCAGCGCGATATTGCCCGTGTAGCCGTCGCTCACCACAATATCCGCGTCGCCGTACATGATATCTCTGCCTTCCACGTTTCCCACGTAGTTGATGCCCGCCGTGTGCTTCAACAGCTCGTTGGCTTCGCGGTGCATTTCGTCGCCCTTGTGGTCCTCCGTGCCGTTGTTCAAAAGCCCCGTTTTTGCGTTCTTCCACCCGTACACCGCCTCCGCATACGCCGAGGCCATCAGCGCGAAATGCACAAGGTTCACGCTTTTGCATTCGAGGTTCGCTCCGCAGTCGCAAAGCAGCGTGCCGCGCCCCGAAAAATCGGGGATTCTGGGGCAGAGCGCGGGGCGGGAAACGCCCTTGATTCTGCCAAGCGTAAGTACGCCCGCCGTCAGCACCGCGCCCGTGGCGCCGCTGGAAACCACCGCGTCCGCATTGCCTTCTTTTAAAAGGCGAAACGCCGTTACGGTGGAAGAATCTTTCTTCGTGCGCACCGCCTTGGTAGGAATTTCGTCGTTCGTAATCACTTCGGGCGCATGCACGATCTCCACGCGCGAAGAATCGTATGTATAGCCGGAAAGTTCTTTTTTCAAAATCTCTTCGTCGCCGCAAAGCACAGCAAACAGCTCCTTATCGTTTTTCAGAGCCTCCACCGTGCCTTTTACCTGTTCTTTCGGCGCAAAATCGCCGCCCATCGCATCTATCGCTATTTTTATCATATCGTGATTTCCTAAAAATTCAGCCTTATTTCTATTAGCTCACAGCCGATCAAGCCGAAAAGTGGTGCAGATTGCGAGCTTCTTCGAGTACCCTCAAGGGCGTTTACTGATAGTAAATAACCGAGAGGGAACGGAGAAAAAGCCGCAAGATGCGCCGCTGTGCGGCTTGACAACGATTTTAAAACAACAAATTAGAAACAGTACGGGGGAACGGAATAACGTCGCGGATATTCGTAACGCCCGTCAGATACATAATCATGCGTTCGAAGCCTAAGCCGTAGCCGCTGTGCGTAACGCTGCCGTACTTTCTCAAATCGAGATACCATGAATAATCTTCGGGTTTCATGCCCAGTTCCACAATGCGGTTGTATAACTTTTCGTAGTTTTCCTCGCGCTGCGAACCGCCGATCAGTTCCCCGATGCCGGGCACCAGCAAATCCGCCGCCGCCACCGTCTTGCCGTCGTCGTTCTGCTTCATGTAAAACGCCTTGATTTCCTTGGGATAATCAGTCAGGAACACCGGCTTTTTAAACACGGTTTCCGTAAGATACCGCTCGTGCTCGCTCTGCAAATCTTTGCCCCAGAAAATATTCTTGTCGTCGAATTCGTTTGCGTGCTCTTTTAAAATCTCAATCGCCTCGGTGTAAGGCAACCGCACGAAATCGTTTTCCGTAACGTTTTTCAGCCGTTCCAGAAGCCCCGTATCCACAAATTTATTCAAAAAATCCAGCTCGTCTTTGCAGGTCTCTCCGACGTACGAAATAATGTATTTCACCATCGCTTCCGCCACGTCCATATCCCCCGCAAGGTCGCAGAACGCCATTTCCGGCTCTATCATCCAGAATTCCGCCGCATGCCGCGCCGTGTTGGAATGTTCCGCGCGGAACGTCGGTCCGAACGTGTACACGTTGGAAAAAGCCATTGCGTACGTTTCCGCGTTCAGCTGCCCCGAAACGGTAAGCGAAGCTTTTTTCCCGAAGAAATCCTGCTTATAATCGGGCGCCTTGCCGCTCTTTGCCAGCTCTTCGAGGGGCAGCGTGGTTACCTGAAACATCGCGCCCGCGCCTTCGCAGTCGCTGCCCGTGATAATGGGCGTATGCACGTACACAAACCCGCGCTCGTTAAAAAACTTATGAATGGCGAACGCCGCTTCGCTGCGGATTTTAAACACCGCCGAAAAGAGATTCGTCCGCGGGCGGAGATGCGCGATTTCCCGTAAAAATTCCACGGAATGGCGCTTTTTCTGCAGCGGATAATCGGGCGAAGATTCCCCCTCCGCAACGATTTTTTTCGCCTTGATTTCATAAGGCTGCTTATTTTCGGGCGTAGCTACCACTTCGCCCGTAACGAAAATCGCCGCGCCCACGTTCTGATGCGCTATCTCGTCGTAATTTTCCAGCGTGGCGCGTTCAAACACGATCTGCGTGTTTTTAAAGCAGCTGCCGTCGGAAAGTTCGATAAATCCGAACGCCTTGGAATCGCGCACCGTCTTGATCCAGCCGGCAACGCCAACCGTTTTGCCGGCGTACGCCGCTACGTCCGCGGCGATTTTTTTCAGTTCGATTCTGTCCATAATCGTCTTTCTCCCGTACCGCGACTTTTCGCCGCGGCAAGTCGTATGATATTTATACCTAAGTATTATAACATTTTTTCAAAGAAAACACAATCGTTTCACGGAAAAAAGTTCGCACTTTTCGATTTTTCGAAAAAAATATTTTATAATTCTTTATCGATTCCGGTCGAAGCTTCGAGTTTTAAGGCGATTTTCACGGTATTTTTCCCTCGCGCCGTCATCGGAAAGCGCCTTCCCTCCGCCGCCCGTTCTCTGAAAAACGAAGCCGCCCGCTCCTTGCTTTCCCTCCGGTCAGACTTAACCTGTTTCGTTAAGCCGGCATTTTTCCTGCCCGTCCGCCGTTATTTTCATTTCGGCGACGTCGCATACTTTATTTCACGGCGCGTCCTTTTTCTCACCGTTTTCTTCCGTCTTTCCCGCCGCGACCTCCGCTTTCTTTACCGCTACGCCGTAAATACCCCGTACGGGCGCATAGCTGTCCGAAAACAATTTCTCCCGGCAAATCAGTCTGCCGTTCTCGTACGTTTCGCGGTACAGCACGCTTTTTATTCCCTCTTTCGGCGCGCGCAACCAGATTCTCCCCTCGCCGTCCGCAGGCAAGCCCGCCGCTTCCTTTGCCGAAAGTTTTTTCTCTTCCGCTTCGGGCGGAGGCGTGCGCCCCGTGATTTTCCCGCACAGCGCATACGTCCGCCGGCTTCTCGTGCCGTAAAACGTAACCGTAACTCTCTTGCCGGCGCACACCGCCCGAAGATACACCGGGTACGCAAACGGATTGACGATTTTCAGATCGCACCGCGACGAAACCGCGGCGTCCCGCGAGGCGGGCACATACGAAACGGAAAGCGAATGATTCCTGCGTTCCGTAACGTTCAGCCCCGATAAAAGCGCGGCGTTGAAAAGCGTGGTGCTCGCCTGACACACGCCGCCGCCCACGCCCGAAATAAATTCGCCGCTCTGAATGATTTTCGCCTCTTTGAATCCGCGCGCCGCCGTGCGTTCTCCCACCGTTTTGTTAAAGGAAAGCGCCTCGCCGCCCTCCAGCGTAACGCCGTTTAAAAACGAAGCGGCAAGTTCGATATTGCGGCACCTGTTCCCGCCCGAAGAGGAATATTCCGTCGTATACGAAGCCAGTTTTTCCGTGCATTTCAGCGCGTCTTTCATCGTAAACGAAGCGCGCGCCGTCCGCGCGTATTTCCGCATGTCCAGCCGCGGAAATTCATATCCGTGTTCCTTTAAATCAAGCGAAGAAAGCGCGCTTTCCAGCGCCCGCGAAAATTTTTCCCGATCGATCAGCACGCCGTCTTTTTCTCTCTCGTACGAAAATCCGTTTTTATCGAAAATCACGCGCGCGTTTTTCACGGGAATTTCCGCGGCGGCAATCAGCCGTTCCGCCCCCTCGCCGAAAAGACGGCAGCGCATTTTCGTTTCGTATCTTCCGCCCCGCTCCGCGCGCAAAAAAATTTCTTCCAGGTCGTCGTTAAATCCTATTTCGCACGGGGAAACGATTTCCGTTCCCTCCGCCGTATCGGCATACAGGCAGGGAATCCTGCGCCTTTCCTCCGCGCGGATTTGTCCGAACGCCGCCCTTTTTTCCTTTCCGCCCACGTCTACGCCGCATACGCACACCCCCGCGGGGAAATATTCCCTCGTTTCTATCCCCGCCGCCTGCGCCGTGCGCTCCGCATAAAATTCGTTTGAAAAACGCCCGTTTCCCCGCACGATAAACGGAAAAAACAGGAACAAAAACGCAAACGCCGTAAAAATCGCCGCCGAAAAAACGCTCCCCGCAAGGAGCGCGTTTTTTCGCTTTGAAAATTTCGTTTTTCCGCCGAACATTTTCCCGCCGTATACGCGCATAGCTTTTCCGCCTCCGCTATATATACTGCGCGGTTTCAGCGTAAAATATGCCCGTCGTCGATGCGGATTTTATTCGCTTCTTTTCCGTACAGAGCGCGCTCGGCATGCGTGCAGGTAACAATCGTCTGCAACCCGTCTATCCGCGATACCAGTTTTTTGCGCCGCAGCGTGTCCAGCTCGCTCATCACGTCGTCTAAAATCAACACGGGGTATTCCCCCGCCACTTCCCTGAAAATTTCCACTTCGGCAAGTTTCAGAGCCAGCGCCGCCGTACGCGTCTGCCCCTGCGAAGCGTACCCCCGCGCCTCTTTGCCGGAAATCACGAACGAAATGTCGTCCCGATGCGGTCCCACCGTGGTATACCCCAGCCGTCTGTCCTTTTCGTACGAATTTTTCAGCCGCTTTTTCAGCCGTTCCGCTATCTCCTCTTCGTCGCCCGTATACGTCTGGTCGGGCGTCAGCGAAAGCGTCTCTTTTCCGTCCGTCAGATAGGCGTGCGTATCCGCCGCGTACGCCACCAGCCTCGCCAGAAACTCTCTTCGTTTCACGGCAATCACTGCGGCGTAACGGCAAAGCTGCTCGTCCCACACGGGCAGCGTGGCGGCCACCGTCCCGTAATCGAGATTTTTCAATAAAGCGTTCCGCTGATCGAGTATCCGCATATACCTGAGAAGCGCGGTGTAATACGCCGGCGACGTCTGCGAAACGGACATATTGATAAACCGCCTCCGCTCGTCCGGACCGTCCTGTATCAGCCTTAATTCCCCCGGCGAAAAGAACACGCTGTTGATATGCCCCATCAGATCCGCGCTCTTCGTCAGCTTCGTGCCGTTCACGTACAAAGCGCGCTTGTTTTCCGAAATATCCGCTTCAATCGTAACGCGCCCGTAACGGTTTTCCGCCTCGGCTTTGATTTCCGCCGTTTCCGCCCCGATGCGAATCAGCTGTTTATCGTGGCGTATGCGCAAAGACGAGCCGGTGCAAAGATAAAACACCGCCTCGGCGCAGTTGGTTTTGCCCTGCCCGTTTTTGCCGAACAGCACGTTCAGCCCGTCCGAAAAAACAAAGGTTTCTTCGCCATAATTTCTGAAATTGCGGAGAGTGAGAGATCTGATCTGCATAATAATTTTGCCCGAAATCGAAAAACGGCGGCAAAAACACTTTCTTTTCCGCGCGTTTTGTATTATAATTATAGCAGAAAATTTCAAAAAACACAAAGAAAAAACGCGCGGCTGCACAAAAACTATGCAAAAAAAGAGAAAAATCCGCGCAAGGAGGAAATCGTTTTGGCTGAAAAATCGCAGGTACTCTATTTATGGAAGCTGATCCGCGACAGGATTCAGAACGTCATACCGCCCGTCGTGTTCGATACGTTCATCAAAGATCTCGAACCGGAGGACGTCATCGGCAGAAAAATCATTTTAAAAGCGCAGACGGTGATGACGGCGGATACCATCGTAAAAAAACACTCCGCCGCCATCAACGACGCCGTGGAAAAGGCGAACGTCGGGTTAGACGGCTTCCGCATGTACGTGGAAAATTCGGTGGCGTACCCTCTCGAAGGAGAGGAGGACTTTTCCGATTCCTTCCGCACGGTGCCGCTCAATAAAAATTATACGTTCGATTCGTTCGTGGTAGGCAGCGGCAACAAATTCGTGTATGCCGCCGCAAAAGCCGTGGCGGAACACCCCGGCGATAATTTCAACCCCCTCTTCATTTACGGCGAATCGGGCTTGGGCAAAACCCACCTTCTGCAGGCGATTGCCAATTACGTGGCGGAACACGATCCCGCAAAGCACGTTTTATACACCACCTGCGATAACTTTCTCAACGAATTCATCGATTCGATGATTGCGGGAAAATTTTCCTCGCGCGATAAAAGCACAAGGTTCCGCAACCACTACCGCGGCGTGGATATTTTAATGATCGACGATATCCAGTTTCTCGCGAAAAAACCGGGCGTGCAGGAAGAATTTTTCCACACCTTCAACGAGCTTTTCTCGCAGAACAAACAAATCGTTTTAACGTCCGATCGCCCTCCGAAAGAAATCGCCACGCTGGAAGAGCGACTCCGCACCCGTTTCGAAGGCGGACTCATCACCGACGTGCAACCGCCCGATACCGAAACGAAAATCGCCATTTTAAAACGCAAAGCCATGGAAAAACGCTGTTTTATCCCGGACGAAGTGCTGGAATATCTCGCCGGCGATTCCGGGCACGACGTGCGCACGCTGGAAGGCAGGCTCAACAAAGTGATTTTCGCCTCGAAACTGCACGAAGAGCCCATCTCCCTCTCGCTCGCCCGCAAAGCGCTCAACGAATCCGTGCGCGAAAGCGGCGAAGAAAAAGAGGACGTTACCCCCGAATCCATCATTTCGGCGGTCTGCTCCTATTATAAATGCCGCAAAGAAGACCTGCTCGGCAAAGGCAAAAAAGCCGACCTCGTACGCGCACGGCAAATCTGCGCTTATTTAATGTGCGAACTTCTCTCCCTCCCCCTCGTTTCCGTAGGCAACTTAATGGGCGGCAGAGATCACACCACCATCATGTACTCC
>ULYL01058824.1_pt1 | contig 13958 bp, 10 predicted proteins | sample 1962211 | NCBI WGS metagenome assembly ULYL01 (sample SAMEA4835864, study PRJEB28245) | human gut metagenome | biome: gut microbiome; material: fecal sample | place: Denmark | collected 2008
CGCGCTCCTGCGTGGATGATGGTGATGCCTTCCTTCTTCGCATTCTTTTTGATGAGGGCGATCTTGTGCGGATAGAGATCCCATGCATCGATCGAGCCCTCATTCCCCATCATTTCTGCCATCTGTGTGGTCTTGCTGCCAGGTGCCGCGCACATGTCGAGGACCGTCTCCCCCGCTTTCGGAGAGAGGACTTTCGCCGGCACCATAGAAGAAGCCGACTGCACATAGGCGAGCCCTTCCTTCAGGAATGTGCCAAAGAAATGATTCGCCCCACTCTTGATCGTGAAGCCTTCCGGCAGATAGGGGATGGGCGCAGCTTCGATCCCTTTTTCTGAGAGGAGTTTCTCGAAGTCAGCTGCCGGCTGCTTCAAAGGATTCACACGGATGGTCATCGACGGGATCTCATTGAATGCAGAGAATACGGCATCCGCTTTTTCTACGCCCCAGGCGTTCTGCCAGTCTTCGATGAGCCAGCGCGGCTGGTTATAGGTGAGCGCATCATGGAGAAGCGCATCCTCTTCCCTCGAAGGGATCCGGAAACTGTCTTTTTTACGGAGGAAATTCCGAAGAACACCGTTCACGAAGCGGACATTGCCCGGATGCGTCACCTTCTTGGCGATCTTGACAGACTCATTCACCGCAGCCGACTCGGGGATGCGCGTCAAAAAAAGCAGCTGATAGAGGGAAAGACAAAGAAGGATCCGCACGGAAGGATGCAGCTTTTTCACCTTCTGCGTCGAAAGCTTCCCGATGATCCAGAGCAGGTGATTGTATTTCCGAAGGACGCCGTAGACGAGCTCTGTCAGAAGGTGCGCCTCCTCGGCCTTGAGCGGGTACTCTGCGAGGATGCGCTGGAGCACGATATTGCTATAGGCGTCTTTTTCAAGAACGTCGTAGAGCGCCTGATAGGCAAGGCGGCGCGCGGACGGTACGGGCTTAGCAGTCGAATGTGTCATTGACTTTCACCTGATATCCATTCACAAAGTCACCGGCAGCCATTTTCTTGTGGTTTTCCGGCTGCAGGGAGGAGATCGTAAGCGCTCCCCTTCCGCAGGCAATGGTGAGGCTGTCCTTCGTAGAAATGATGGTGCCCGGTGCTTCTTTACTTTCCCCATCGCTGACCTCGGCGCGATGGATCTTCACACGCTTGCCTCGGAAGAAGGTATACGTCCCGGGATTCGGATACATGCCGCGAATGAGTGCATCAAGTGTTTTGGCATCCTTCGTCCAGTCGATGCGGCCCATCTCTTTCGTGACTTTTTCCGCATAGGTGGCTTTTTCATGATCCTGCGGCGTGGAGCGTGCGAGCTTTTCCGGAAGATCCTCCAGGACAGAGATCAGAGCCTTCGCTCCCATCTCTCCAAGCGCCTCGAAGAGCTCCCCTGCCGTCATATGAAGAGGGATATCCATCTGGACGGTCTCCACGATATTGCCGGTATCCATGCCCTGATCGAGCTGCATGATCGTGACGCCGGTCTTCTTCTCTCCGTCGATGATGACGCGCTGGATCGGAGCAGCGCCGCGATACTGCGGAAGGAGCGAGGCATGGACATTGATCGCGCCATAGGTCGGGATATCCAGCACCGCCTTTGGCAGGATGCGGCCATACGCGATGACGACGAGGAGGTCCGGCTTCAGCGCTTTCAGTGTCTCCACCTCCGAAGGGTCTTTGAAGGAGAGCGGCTGGTGGATCGGGATGTCGTGAGACATCGCAAATGTCTTCACCGGAGAATAATTGATCTTCTTCCCGCGGCCATTGATCTTATCCGGCTGTGTATAGGCTGCGACGGGCGTATAGCCATGCTCCACCATGGCAGAAAGAGCCGGCAGACAGAAATCGGGCGTGCCCATGAATACGATGCGATAGTTATTCTTCATCTTTTGGTCCTTTGTGCAAAGAAATGGCTTTTTCAATAAAAAGAATCCCGTTCAGATGATCTGTCTCATGCTGAATGCAGCGTGCCAGAAGACCGGAGGCTTTCTTCACCTTCTTCTTACCGTGGATGTCCTGATAGCGGACGATGACATGTGCATAGCGTGTCACTTCCCCGAAAAGGCCCGGCACGGAGAGACACCCCTCCGAGTCCGTCGCCATCTCATCGCCGTCCGGCTGCCATTCGGGATTGATGTAGGCTTCGAAGCCGCTTTCTCCGTCATCTGCGACAAAGATGCGCTTGGAGACTGCGATCTGCGGCGCCGCAAGTCCCACTCCGTTTGCTTCATACAGCGTTTTCTTCATATCAAGGATCAAAAATTTCAGTTTCTTATCGAAAGAAGTCACAGGCGCTGCGACCGCTTTCAGGATCGGGTTTCCGGCAGTAATAATTTCACTCAAAACGGGATCATTCCTTTCGTTTATAAAATAGTGGTTGATGGCTAGTGACTGGTAGCTAGGGATTAGGGATTAGGCTTGTCGGGTTCAGGGTTAGCCGTGGGGCGTGCCGTCCCTTGATTGCATTTGAAAGCTTTGCTCTCTAAGTTATATGAGTGAGGAGTGGTGGTGCCCGAAGATGGAATTTCAGTCACTAGCCACTCCTAATCCCCAATCCCTAGCTACTCATCCCTGCTTTCAAACTTCAGGGTTAGTCCCTGGGACGGGTCGCCCTTTGATTTCGTTTGAAAGCCTCGCTTGAATTAGCAATGAGAAATGAGAAATGGTGGTGCGGCGCATAAAATTATGGAAGCGCCGAGGAGGTTTGAAGCTAGCGGTTTTCTCGTATCGCAAACCTAATCCCTAGCTACTAATCCCTAGTCACTCAAGGTTCCTCATTTTACATCGGGTCTACATCGATAATTATATCATTTTCTTCAAAGATCGGAGACTGTCTCATGACAGATTTCAAAGAAGAAAGTGTCCGCCCTTTGATGAGGATGGAAATGTAGTACATATTCCGCACCCTCTTGATCGGCTCATCGAAGGGCGGCGTGAAGGTGGTGGGCACTGCGAGCTGGGGATTCACCTGCAAAAGCCAGTGATAGATGCGGTTTGCTTTTTCCGCCGCCGTCTTTTCCTCTTTGTGGAAGCAGGTGATCTTCATCATGCGGGAAAAAGGCGGGTAATTCAGCAGGCGTCGGTACTCGATCTCCTGCCGGTAGAATCCTTCATAGTCCTGCCTGGCCGCCGCCTGAATGACGTAGTGATCCGGATTATACGTCTGGAGCAGGACTTCCCCCTGCTCGCGGCCGCGGCCCGCACGGCCCGCACACTGGGTGATGAGGTTGAAGGTCTGCTCGGAGGCAAGGTAGCTTGGCATATTGAGCGGCCCATCTGCCGAAAGGATACCGACCGTCTGCACGCCGGGGATATCATGTCCCTTGGCCACCATCTGCGTGCCAAAAAGAATATCTATATCTCCGCGGCGGAATTTTTCAAGAATGGTCCGCGCGCTGTTCTTCTTCTGCGTACTGTCTACATCGAAGCGCTGGATGCGTGCTTCTGGAAGTGCCTCGTGCAAGTCCTCCTCGACATGCTGCGTACCACGCCCGAGGTAGAGGATCTTCCGGCTGTGGCACTTCGGACATTCATGGGGCAGCGGATGCACTGTCTCGCAGTAATGGCATTTCAGCTGCGCAGTGTCTTTGTGATAGACCAAAGAAACATCGCAATTCGGGCATTTGAAGACATAGCCGCAGTCAGCACACATGAGCGTCGTCGAGAAGCCGCGGCGGTTCAGAAGAAGGATGGACTTCTCTTTCCTTTCGATGGTCGCCCTGAGCATCTCCACCATCGGATGCGACAGCGCCTCCCCGGTGGGATCGCCCTTGAGGTCATAGATATGAATGGCGGGAAGCTTCGTCTGAAAGACGCGGTGTTTCATTTCCACAAGCTCGATCTTTCCCGTCTTCGCCGCATGGTACGTCGCGATCGAAGGCGTCGCGGCGCCGAGGACGATCGGGCAGTGGTAGATCTCCCCCATCATCTTGGCCGCATCACGCCCATTGTAGCGGGGCGTCTCCCCCTGCTTGTACGAGGAATCATACTCTTCATCGACGACGATGAGCTTCAGATGACGGAAGGGCATGAAGATCGCCGAACGCGAGCCGATGATGATCGTACTCTCGCCATTGGCGATGCGCTGGCGGTTGTTATAGCGCTCGCCCTTGCTAAGACCGCTGTGAATAAAGACGACCTTATCCCCTAAGAGCGAGGCGAAGTAGGATGTCATCTGGCTCGTCAGAGCGATCTCCGGCACGAGAATAAGCGCAGATCCGCCCCGTTCCAGCGCCCTCTCCGCGGCGCGCAGGTACACCTCTGTCTTCCCGCTCCCTGTCACCCCCTTCAGAAGGATGCCTTTGAATGCTTCCGCATCGACGGCTTTGGAGATCACGGAAAGCGCCTGCTGCTGCTCTTCCGTCAGCGCGCGATCCTTCCGTTTTTCCTGCTCATCAATCAGAGAAAAGGTCTTCTTTCTTTTATAAAAGACCTTTCCATAGCCGGAAAGGCAGAAGGCCTTCACGACACTCGAAGAAAAGCCCTTCTCCGCCGCCTCCCGAAGGGACATCGGTCCTTTCTCCGTGAGCGCCTGCCACAGGAGTGCCTGCTTCGGACTGCGCCGCTTCTGTACCTCATCGGGCGCCTCATTCGGCGCGAGCCATTTCTCCAGCGGCTCTTTATGCACGGCGGAAAGCCGCTCCTTTCGGACAAGCCAGGCCGCCTTGACGCATTTCACGAGATCACTTCCAAGAAGGGTTTTCGCATCTTTTTCCGACAGACTGTCGACCGAAGGATCGATGAGCCCGCGAAGCTCTGCCTCCATCGGCACACGCGCCCAGTCGATCGTATACTCGGCCTCAGTCAGGATCCCCTTCTTGTCGATAAAGAAGAGGCGCAGCGCCTCGATCAGCATACACATATAATAGGAAGACAGCTTCCTCGCGAGTGCGAGCATTTTCTCCGTGAACCACGGGAAAGGATCGACCACAGAGCGTATGGGAAGCAGCCGATAGGAGATCTTCTCTTCCTCCTCGCGGCGCACCGACAGGATGATCCCCTCCTCCGTGCGACGCGCAAAAGGTACGACGCAACGATAGCCCACATCCGCTTGCCCTAGAAGCGCATCCGGGATCCGGTAAGAAAAGGTCCGGTTCAAGTGCTTCGACGGCCGATTGATCAAGACCTCGGCGATGGAAATCAGCATGGCACCCTCCTTTCGGCGCAAAAAAAGAGAAGACACGAGAATATGTCTTCTCTATTTTAGCATATGAAGGAAAGGGGTTTGGGGTTAGCTTGTGGGGCATGCAGCCTCTGGATCAGGATTGAACGCTTTGCTTAGATGAGGAATTAGGAATGGTGGTGGCGGCTTCGCCGAGATCGATGGCTCAGGTCGCAGCTGTTCTGGCATTCGTTATCTCTCATACGACGTTTCTCGCCGCTCAGGATGACGAAACGGGGCGATGCTCGCTTTCGGTATTCAAACCGCAAATCTCATTTTCCTCGGCCAACCTCCTGCCCTTCGGGCATCCCCCTTCCTGAGGAAGGGGGTAGATGCATCATCAGCCTAATCCCTAAGCTACTAATCCCTAGTCACCAGTCACTACTCACTCGCAGCACCTGTAAACCTGTTATTCTCAGATTCCTGCTTCTTTCTTCAGCACTTCCGCTTTATCGGTATGTTCCCACGGGAGGTCCACATCGGTGCGGCCGAAGTGACCATAGGCCGCGGTCTGCTTGTAGATCGGGCGGCGGAGATCGAGCATGTCGATGATGCCGGCCGGACGCAGTTCGAAATGTTTACGGATGAGTGCGACGATGGCTTCATCGGAGATCTTGCCGGTACCGAAGGTATCGACGAAGATGGAGACCGGACGTGCGACGCCGATGGCATAGGCGAGCTGGATCTCGCAACGGTCAGCGATGCCGGCAGCGACGATATTCTTCGCCACATAGCGAGCTGCATACGCTGCAGAACGGTCGACTTTCGTCGGATCCTTGCCGGAGAATGCACCGCCGCCATGACGAGCCATGCCGCCATAGGTATCGACGATGATCTTACGGCCGGTAAGACCGGCATCCCCCTGCGGGCCGCCGATGACGAAACGGCCGGTCGGATTGATGAAGTACTTCGTATCCTGCAGGAATTTGGCCGGGATGGTCGGTTCGATGACATGTTTCACCATATCATCATGGATCTTCGCCTGGGTGACATCCGGGTCATGCTGCGTAGAAATAACGATGGTATCCACACGGACCGGCTTGCCGTCTTCATATTCGACAGTGACCTGCGTCTTGCCGTCCGGACGGAGGTAGGACAGTTCACCGGATTTTCTGACTTCTGCCAGACAGCGTGCCAGACGGTGTGCCAGTGCGATCGGCATCGGCAGATATTCCGGCGTTTCGTTCGATGCATAGCCGAACATCATCCCCTGATCGCCTGCGCCGATATCATACGGGTCGGCTTCATTGGATTTGGCTTCCAGAGACTTGTCGACGCCCATGGCGATATCCGGAGACTGCTCATCGAGTGCAATATTGATCCCTACGCTGTCAGCATCGAAGCCATAGGCAGATGTGGTGTAGCCGATGTCACGAATGGTATCGCGAATGACTTTCGGGAAAGCAATGTGCGCCGTGGTGGTGATTTCACCGAAGACATGCACCTGCCCCGTGGTGACGGTTGTCTCACAAGCGACACGGCCATTCGGATCCTCTGCAAAGATCGCGTCAAGAATGGCATCCGAGATCTGGTCACAGATCTTATCAGGATGCCCTTCGGTAACAGATTCAGAAGTGAATAAAACTTTTCTGGACATAGTGTTCCTCCTCAAAAAACGATGGGATTCTATGGAAAATCATTTTGCCATGGAAATACCGCTCCAATCACAGGATCGGTGCTTCCCTAAAACTAAAAAAGCTCTCCGCGCAGGGAGAGTCCAGTCTCTCATCTGCCAGCTTGCGCTGTTGGAATTAGCACCGGTTCCATCGGAATGGTTGCTGCAGCTTCCTTGGGCCAATCCCTCTGCTGCTCTGGATGAGTGATATTCAAATCGAAAATTATTGTAACATAGATATGCGCGTTAACGCAATAGAAAAATTCAAGTTCTAGGGCTGAGGCAGGCTGCGAGGCAGAAAAACAGAGATTCGCAGTCTTTGATCCCGAAGCCCATCCCCCGACCATGAACATGGACTGTCCGTTTCAATAGATTCAAAAACGCGAAGAGGGGCGCAGCATTCCTACTGCGCCCCTCTTCTTTTATAATGACTTTGCCGCACACTTCTCCACAAAGACCAGACTGCCATGCCTCTTTCATCACAGGTCACGAGACGATCATCCACAAAGAGAGCCGCCCCATTTCCTACATATAGAACAGCAGGGTATCGATGATAAATACCGGGTACAGGATCAGTATCGCCCAGCCGATATACGCGAAGAAGCCGGGCATCTTGATGCCATCCTCTTCCGCGATCGCCTTGATCATGAAATTCGGGGCGTTGCCGATATACGTATTGGCCCCCATGAAGACGGCACCTGCGGAGATCGCTTCCAGCATGAGCGGAGTGACCGTGCCGACGGTGGTCGCGATGCCTTCGGTCGCGCCAAGGCTCGCCGCAGTCTGCAGGAAAACAAGGTAGGTCGGGGTATTATCCAGACAGGAGGACAGGAGTCCGCACACCCAGAACATATGCCACGGCTGATCGATACCAAGCTCTGTGCCATGGACTTTGAGAAGCACGAGCGCCGGGATCATGGTGATGAAGATGCCGATGAAAAGAATACCGACATCGATCATCGGCGCCATGGAAAAAGCATTCGCCTTGTGGATACGATATGGCGTAGTGTGAAGAGACAGGAAGGAAGCCAGAAGGATCAGCGCGATTTCCACGATCGTCGCATACGGGAATACGATGTCATCAAAGACCGCTACCCCTGCTCCATCCTTGAAGAATGGTACATATTCCGGCAGGAAACCATTGGCGATGACGCCGATGATGATGATGCCGATGTAGAGGAAATTGCGTTTCCCATCAATGTGGATCAGCGGCTCGCCTTCTGCCACCTTGATCTCCTCCGGCATGCGTCCTGCCGCCAGATCCTTTTTGTAATAATGGCGATCCATCAGGTAAAAAACGGCAAAAAGAATGACCATATTCACCAGAAGGATCGGTGTCAGCTGGAATGTCCATGCAAAGGGTACACCTCGCTGGAATCCCATGAAAAGCGGCGGATCACCGAGCGGCGTAAGACACCCGCCCATATTCGCCACGAGGAAAATCAGGAAAACCATGATGTGCGAAACATGCCGGCGCCATGCATTGATGCGGATCAAAGGACGGATGAGCAGCATCGCAGCTCCCGTCGTACCGATCCAGCTCGCCATAAGCGTCCCGACAAGAAGGATCAGCGCATTCGTCTTCGGTGTGCCCGCCAGACGTCCGTCCACCATGATGCCCCCCGCTGTCGCGAAAAGGCCAAATAAAAGTATGATGAAGGGCACGAAGTCCAGCAGCACGGCTTCCAGAAAACGCTCGAGGCCTTCCTGCCAGCCGTAAATATACGAGAACGGGACCAGAAATGCGACACTCCAGAACAGAGCGACCCATTTTTCATTCTTCCGCCACCACAGGCCATTCACCAAAGGCACGAGGGCTACCGAAAGAAGCAATGCGACAAAAGGAATGATGCTCCAAAGAGGCAGCGACATATTCACCGTCTGATGCATCGCTTCATGAGCAGATACCAAGGGAGAAGACCCCGCAGTCAGCAAAATGGCGTACGGAAGTGCTTTGAGGGATCGACGCATAGTTTTCACCTTCCATCAAGATTATGAGTGAAGAATATGCTTTTCATTATACCAATCATTAGCGCACATGAGTATTATTTATTTGTCTCCATTTCAAAGCTATATCATAGTCTGAGATTTATACTTTCAGAAAGCACGTACGTATGCTGCGTGTTATCCTATAGATTATAAGTTATGTCTGAAGTATCATATATGATATATATGTGAAAATATAGATAGCATGCAAAAACCGCGGCTCGATCGAGCCGCGGCGAGAATGAACAGATAAGGAAAGGAAGGAAAGTCAGCAAGCCCTTGCACAGGGATGATCGGCTGATGAAGATGCATCTATAGGAAGCGCTCGATCACCGAGCCCCGATCACTAGAGGTAGAATAGCAGCGTATCAAGGATGAATACAGGGAAGAGAATTTCTAACGACCATCCGATATACGCAAAGAACCCGGGCATATGGATATGGCTGTCTTCCGCGATCGCCTTGACCATGAAATTCGGAGCATTCCCGATGTACGTATTCGCTCCCATGAAGACAGCTCCCGCAGAGATCGCTTCCAGCATGACAGGCGTCACGGTGCCGACCGAGGTGATGACCCCGGACGTTGCCCCGAGGCTCCCTGCCGTCTGCAGGAAAACAAGGTATGTCGGTGTATTGTCCAGGAAGGAGGAAAGTGCCCCCGTGATCCAGAACATCTGCCATGGCTGATTGATGCCCAGAGCAGCGCCATGCGTCTCGAGAAGGACCAGTGCAGGGATCATGGTGACAAAGATGCCGGAGAAGAGAACAGCGACCCCTTTGATCGGATTCATGGAGAATTGGTTTTCCTTATGAATATTGGAAGGCGTGGTATGGATAGAAAGCTGGGCAGCCGTAAGGATCAGAATGATTTCTACCAAAGTGGAATACGGGAAAACGATCTCCTCAAAGATCGGGATCCCTGCCCCATTGGCAAAGAACGGAAAGGCTTCCGGCAGGAAGTTATTCGCCATGACACCCACGATGATGAGCAGGATGTAGAAGAAATTCTTTTTGCCATAGATCTTGACCAGCGGCGAATTATCATGGAGCTGCATATCGCTTGGCTGACGCCCGGCAGCCAGCTCTTTCTTGAAGTAATGGCGATCTATGAAATAGAAGGCAATGAAAAGAAGGATAAGATTCAGCACCAGGATCGGGAAGAGATGAAACGTCCATGTGAAAGGCACACCGCGCTGGAAGCCCATGAAAAGCGGCGGATCGCCAAGCGGTGTGAGGCAGCCGCCCATATTCGCCACAAGGAAGATCAGGAAGACCATGACATGCGCCTTTTCCTTGCGCCATTCATTGACACGGATCAATGGACGGATGAAAAGCATAGCCGCACCAGTCGTGCCGATCCAGCTTGCCATGACCGTACCCACGAAAAGGATCAGCGAATTGATGATCGGCGTCCCGGCAAGCTTGCCATGGATCATAATGCCGCCCGCCGTCGCATACAGACCATACAGAAGGACAATGAAGGGAATGAAATCGAGCAGGATCGATTCCAAGAGACGATAGATCCCTTCAGAAATACCATACGCATACGAGAATGGTATAAGGAAGAAGAGCGCGCACCCGAGCGATACCCACTTCGTGTTCTTCGCCCACCACAAGCCATTGATCAATGGGACAAAGGCCACTGCGAGCAGCATGACAACGAATGGGATGACGCTCCAAAAGGGAAGCGACTGATTCACCGCCTCATGAAAGACTTCATCCGCGGAAACAGCTGGAATCGAGCCAGCGGTCAAAAGAATGCTATAGAAAATACCCTTGGTAAACTTGGACATGGGACTTCACCTTCTGAATGAATGCTTATGATTTCCGAAACGACATAGATGTCATAGACAGGACTGATAGTCAGATCAGACTTATCCACCGGATCCGCAAACCATTCGTTTTTGATACCGGAGATCGATCCATCGTATCATTCTAAAATGAAACGCTTCATTTTTAATCGCGAATTCATCATGTAAAGCAGTCATGGCTTTAGAATAATTGATGACTCTTCTCATGCTGATTCCCCCTTATTCGTGCTTTTTGTAACAATTTCAATTATAGCACCATTATCTGAAATGTTTATTATTTATTCATGCCAAGTTTTCATTATTTCCATAGATCGCAATTCATATTTTTAACTTTTGTTCTCCTTGCGCCCTTAAAACGAATGTGTAATCTATGAATATGGCTTCCTATAAAATATAAATATACACTTCATGGTTACTGTATATACAGCCTATCGTCAACGTTCGTCTTCCGGTTGACTTATCCATTCCAAAAGACCCTCACCCAATAAAAAAACACGGCATCCTTTCGGATACCGTGTTTTTTTAAGGCATTGCTTCTTGCGCTGTATTAAAATGTATGCCGCAATAGCAGGTACACCAAAGCGCCGACAGCGGCCGTACAGGGGATCGTCATGACCCATGCCGAGACCATCTGGTAAGCGACACTCCAGTGGACCGCGCGGAAACGCTTCGCCCAGCCCACGCCCATGATGGAGCCGGTGACGACATGCGTGGTCGATACAGGGAGATGCAGCATGGTCGCAGAGAAAATGATAAGAGACGAGTTCAGATCTGCCGCAAGACCATTGACCGGCTGCATGCGGAAGATCTTATTTCCGACAGTACGGATGATACGCCAGCCACCGACACTGGTACCGGCACACATCGCCGTCGCGCATGCCACTTTGACTTCCCACGGCACCTCGAGCGCTCCGATATAGCCGCCCGACAACAGTGCCAGCGTGATGATGCCCATCGACTTCTGCGCATCATTCGAGCCATGAGAAAACGCCATGAGTGCTGCCGATGCCATCTGGATATGACGGGAGATGTAATTCACGCGCGACTTCCCTACATTTCTGAAAAAAACATAGAGGAGCGTCATGATGAAATAGCCCATACCAAGAGCAACGATCGGAGAGCAGACGAGACCGATGACGATCGTCAACACCCCGGCAAGGTGGACCGCGCCTGTGCCGTAAGAGATGATGACTGCACCGATGACGCCGCCGATCAGTGCATGAGATGACGAGGACGGCATCCCGATACGCCAGGTGAATAGATTCCAGAAGATCGCAGAGGCAAGCGCCGCGATAAGGACGACAGAGTCGACCATATGTGGAGAGGTGACGATCTCCCCGCCAATGGTCTTCGCCACCCCGGTAGAGATCATGGCGCCGACAAAGTTCAAAAAAGCAGACATCATGATCGCTATCTTGGGACTGAGTGCGCGCGTCGCCACACAAGTCGCGATAGCATTGGCCGTATCGTGGAAGCCATTGATAAAATCAAAGCAGAGTGCCAGAATGATAACAAGCCCCACAAGGTACATATCAGGCATATTTCATGACCACCTCTTTGATCAGGTTTGCTACCTTCTCCGCCCGATCGCAGGTGTCCTCCATCGCTTCCATGATCTCCTTCCAGCGAATGATCTCCATGACATCGTGACTGCCATCGAAGAGATCGGAAATAGACTGGCGATAGATCGCATCCCCTTCGCTCTCGAGCTGATTCAGCTTGCGGGTACGCTGACCGATCTCGATCTCATTCTTGTCGATGTCTTTCAAAAGTCGGAAAAGGACGATCAGCTCCTCAGCCATTTCGACCAGGATATCCGACATGCGCACCGGCAGCTTCGAGCCAATGCCCGCATGATACAGCTTCATGGAAAGCACGACATCCTGAATGTCATCGACACAGTCATCGAGTGTGGAAGTCAGCATAAAAAAATCTTCCCTATCGATCGGGGTGATGAAGACATGGCGCATCTTCGCTGCAATGTCATGTGTCACGCGATCTGCCGCATGCTCCAGATTCTTCACTTCCTTCGAGTATTTTTCCAGCTTCGTCGGGTCCTGCAGTACCTCTTTCGCCATCAGAGTGCCTTTGTGGAAATACTCTGCATTCGTCACAAGGAAATCGAAAAACTCTTCATGCTTATTCACCAGACTGAACATAACGTCTAACGTCCTCCGTTTTACCAAAAACATACGTATGTCTTTATGATATCTTATGAATGTAAAGCCTGTGTAAAATCCTTGACAAAATCTTCAGCTTATCGAAAATAATATATCTTGATTATAGCTGAATCCATGCATTTTTGGAATAGACTTATGGAAATCTAATCGTGTGTCAGCCAAATGGCAACTTCGCTGATCAGACGGTCACAGGGTCATGGCTCCAACCTCCTCTTGACAGAATATCGATAATCATCTATACTGTCTATAGATGAGAAATTTCTCATCCCCTTCCACATTCCGGGGAGAATGTGGATTCTTTATGTTTGCAAGTCCTACGAGTGTAAAAGGAGGAATTTTACCATGGAAGAAGCAAAAGTATTAGAAGAAATGAAACGCCTCGCCGGCACACAGACAGAAAAAAACCTGCGTGCTGCCTTCGCCGGAGAATCCCAGGCTCATGTGAAATACAACCTGTTTGCTGCAGAAGCGGAAAAGGATCCGTCCATCTCCCGCCAGATCGCTGATATTTTCAGAGAAACCGGCGCCAATGAAAAAGCCCATGCCAAACTGTGGTTCTGGCTCGTCGGTGATCTCAAAAAGACCACTGCCGAACACCTGAAAATGGCTGCTGCCGGTGAAAACGGTGAATGGACTTCCATGTATCCGGAATTCGCTGCTACCGCAGAAAAAGAAGGCTTCCCGCAGATCGCTTTCCTGCTTTCCAAAGTCGGCGAGATCGAAAAACAGCATGAAGCACGCTATAAGCTGCTGCTGGCTAATGTCGAAAACGGCCAGGTCTTCAAGAAAGGCGAAAAGAAACTTTGGATGTGCGCTAACTGCGGCTACACCGTAGAATCCGTAGAAGCACCGGAAGAATGTCCGGTATGCGGCCATCCGCAGAGCTTCTTCGCCATCAAAGCGGAAAACTACTAATTGGTATAGAAAAACGCCCTCGGAAGCGGGGCGTTTTTTTGTTGGCAGCTTCATAGGTTTCGACGGTCCTATGGAGCTTCTCCCGGATCCCCTGTATTTAGGAAAAACGGATCCCCCTCGCCATTTTTAGACTCCCACCTTCCCCGCCGAGCCCTATTTCCCGACATAAAAGGTGATGGGAATAACGATCATCTCATTTTTGCTTTAATCTGCCGCGGGGACTTGCAGCTCTCATAGGAGTGACCGAATACCTTATCCCAGCTGTCTTTCATACCATAGTCACCCTATCCGCCCCTGCG
>ULYL01009396.1_pt1 | contig 13886 bp, 8 predicted proteins | sample 1962211 | NCBI WGS metagenome assembly ULYL01 (sample SAMEA4835864, study PRJEB28245) | human gut metagenome | biome: gut microbiome; material: fecal sample | place: Denmark | collected 2008
CGTCCGTTCGTCACCAACTAATATTCAATTAAACAACAATTAAAGTGTCTCTGGTTCGTCGTAATCAACTCCAAAGGTCTCAACAGTTACTGTTTTCATAACCTGTGGCTTTCTTGGTCTGTCGTTCCAGTCTGTATCTACAGAAGCAATACTATCTAAAACATCTTCACCTTCAATAAGTTTGCCGAATGCAGCATACTGTCCATCAAGGTGAGGAGCATTTGCATGCATGATAAAGAACTGTGAGCCAGCTGAATCAGGATGCTGGGCACGTGCCATAGAAAGAACGCCTCTTGAGTGCTTAAGATTATTATCAACACCATTATAGCTGAATTCTCCCTTGATAGAGTAGCCAGGACCACCCATGCCGGTACCGTCTGGATCTCCACCCTGAATCATGAAGCCTGAGATGATTCTGTGGAATATAAGTCCATCATAGAAGCCTTTTTTAACAAGACTTATAAAGTTATTAACTGTATTAGGCGCAACTTCTGGATAAAGCTCAGCTTTCATAGTGTCGCCATTTTCCATTGTAAATGTTACAATAGGATTCTGATCTGCCATAATAAACCTCCATTCTTGCGCTGCTTTTCAGCGCATCTCAAGTTTGTGCGAAGCACAAATCTTGCGTGTGAAAAATCTTATTTTTTACACTAAACCTTCTTAATAAATACATCACTGTATATATTAAGGGTGGTGAAGATAAAAGTCAATGAAAATGTATATTCATAAAATGAATGAAAATGCAAGTTTGCTTTATAGAATATATGAAATATATATTAATAAAATGTATTGTGGATAGTAAAATTATATATGAAAATATATATTGATAAAGTATAAGAGGATATGTATATTATTAAAGTGAATGGCTGACGTAAAAATATAAAGAATATAGATAGATATGAAAGTTATAAAAGATAGAGACATGTACTAAAATCAGCCATTTTCATTATAATAGACAGGAATAAGGATTGGATAAGTGTGAAATACGAATCAGGACTTCAAAATGTATATGTGATAATTTCAGATAAAAGAAGCGATTATGAAGATATAAAAAGTACAATAAACGCAGGCATGTTAAAAAAGCATAAAACTATATTTAACAGTCTGGATGGATATCAGCATGATAAAGATATAATTATAAGTGATGGATTAAAACATAGCATAACAATTGGAAAAGATATATGTGAAGATGTGGGGGTTGGAAAAGAATACAGAGGAAGTGCAGCGTATGTTGTATATGATTATGAAGATATAACATATATGTATTGTGAACATATATATGCTAGAAAAACACATACGCCAGCCTGTATTTTAGAGACGGATAATTATATAGTCAGGGAAGAATGTGAAAATGATCTTGAGGAATTATACAGATTATATGATACATTGTCAGATTGTTCTTTTATAGAGCCATTGTATGAAGCAGAGCGTGAGAAAGAGTTTTTATCAGCATATATTTCTAATATGTATGGTTTCTTTGATTATGGTCTGTGGCTTGTATTTGATAAAAAAACAGGGGAACTTGTTGGACGTATGGGGATAGAAAACAGGAGCATAGATGGTGTAAACTGTCAGGAGTTGGGATATCTTGTTGGGAGAAAATACCAGAGACGAGGAATAGCATATGAGGTGTGCAGTAAGATTGTTGAATATGCAAGAGAATATCTTTATATTGACAGGTTGTATGCATGTATACATAAAGATAATATTTCATCAATTAATTTTATAAATAAAATGAAGTTTAAGCTGTATGCAAAGGATATTGATGATATGGATATATATGTAAGACAGTTGGATGAAAATAAATAACAGATGTTTACATAAATACATTAAAAATAAGAGCTTTTTGACTTTTTTTTGTGAAATGTGCAAAAAAATAAATATAAAAAATGTATAGATTTTTTACTGGAAGTTTATATGAAATAGTGATAGAATAAAAAGCACGTTTATGGAATCAGAGGGGATATTTCGGGGGAGAAAGAATGAGTGATTTTAAGAAACAATATGATAAAGAACTTAAATATCAGGAAGAGAAGTCTAATAAATATACATTAAACGGTGTTGTTATGTTAATAGCCGTAGAGCTTATAGTATGGGCATTGAATACAATAGGGATATTTGAAATAGACAGAAGAACGATAACTGTTGCAGTTATTATTTCTATAATATTATTGATTCCGATTGTGTTCATGATTATGAAAGAAGATGTATCAAAAGAATGTTATAAATATATAGGCCTGACGTTAATATGTACTGCAACAGGGGTAATGTGTGCTCTTTTGTCATATCATGCAGTACTTTTGTATGTCATTCCATTATTATTTGCAGCTCATTACAGACAGAAAAAGATATTATGGTTTACATCATTTATTAATTCAGTTTCGGTATTTTTAAGTATGACACTGGGATTTTATTATGGAATCTGTGATCTTAATATATTGTTTGAGGGAAGTCATAAAAGAGACTGGTATATTAATGTATTAGAAAGTGGAACCGGATATGTATTTAATTCGAATCCATTGTTCGTTGTTATTGTTTTTGGTGTGATACCAAGATGCATGATTCTTTTGGTTATTACATTTATACTTCAGGATATAGTTGTTGGTGGAAGTGAGGATGCCGCAAGGATAGCCCAGCTTACATATATGAAGGAGACAGATTCAAGAACAAAGGTATTTAACAAGAATAAGTATGAGGAAATGGTTTTAGCATATTATCCTTATATAGATAATATAAGAGTTATTTTCTGGGATATGAATAATCTTAAGATGATTAATGATACATATGGTCATGAATATGGAGATAAAGCGATTGAAAGATTATCATCCGTGCTTTATTCATTTTCAGATGACAGAAGGCGTGTATATAGAATTGGTGGGGATGAATTCATTATGATAATAGATAATCCTGGTGAGGATGAAGGAAAAGAAATATCAATATCGGTAGCAGACATGATTGAAAAGGCCAATGCAGGAAGTAACTTAAAGATTACGAGCGCAGTAGGAATGGCTAAGGGATACGGAAGAGATGTGCTGGAAGTAGTAAAGAGAGCCGATGAGTCCATGTATAAGAATAAAGTAAAAACAAAAGCAGGGAGAGTAGGATAGTTATGGTGTGTATGGCACATAAACAGTAAATTATCATAAAAATTTCACATATTATTATAAATATTAATATATCTGAAAATGTTTTTGTAGTATAATAAAGCGATGTGAGTGTTAAAATTCATTTCGACACTTACATCATAAGATGTCAATATTATGATATGAAATTATTTTTATGATGATATTTGATACTTGTTTCGGTATTTATATGACAATGGAGGTCAGTGTGAAAAATAAGATTTTTCACACTCAAGATTTGTGCTTCGCACAAACTTGAGATGCGATGAGAAGCAGCGCAAGAATGGAGGTTGTTATGGATAATAAGGAAGATGATATATCAATCCATACAAAGGAACAGATAGCAGGAAATGAAGATAACATATTTGAACAAGCAGCAAAGTATGAGAAAAAAAGAGAAAAGTCTCATTATTTTAAGAATGGATTGCTGCTTGGTATAGTAGCTGCATTTCTTGTAATGGTTATAATTGTTGTAAGTGTGGCTGGTGTGTGTATACAGAAGGGATATATTCATATAGGTGTTAATGGTGATGTATATATACAGTCAGATGCAGTTACAGATGGAAGTGGAATAGGAAGTGAGGTTGAGGCTAAGCTGAATGCTATAGATTCTGTCCTGGATTCTTTCTATTTTGACGAAGTTGATGAGGAAAAGGCCAAGAATAACATATATAAAGCTTATCTTAGTTCTTATGGAGATAAATATACTGTTTATTATACAGCTGATGAGTATAATAAACTTAAGGAAACTACAAATGGTACATTTTACGGAATAGGAGCGGTCTGTCAGTTAAGTGAAGAAGGCGGAATCCTGCTTGTAGATGTATATGATAATGGTGCAGGATATAAGGCTGGATTAAGAACTGGAGATAGGATAGTCAAAGTAGATGATACAGATGTTACTGATATGGATCTGTCCTCGGCAGTTGCACTTGTCAAAGGTGAGAAAGGTACAACAGTCAGACTTGGTATTGTAAGAGAAGGGGTTACTTGTGATTACACAGTAGTAAGGGACGAAGTTGAAATCCAGACTGTAAACTATGCAATGACAGATGATTCCATAGGATATATAGCAATTTCACAGTTTGAAAGTGTTACGGCAAAACAGTTTAAGGCAGCTATTGAAGACCTTAAGGCGCAGGGAGCTAAAGGGATAGTTATAGATATAAGAAATAATCCAGGAGGCTTGCTTACAACTGTAGTTACTATGCTTAAATATATACTTCCAAATGGTCTTATTGTGTATACAGAAGATAAGGCAGGGAATAGAAAAGAATACAGCGATAGTGATAATGAAGAACTGGATATTCCACTTGCAGTACTTGTCAATGGAAATAGTGCGAGTGCTTCAGAAATATTTGCAGGTGCTATACAGGATTACGAAAAAGGTATCATAGTTGGAACACAGACATATGGAAAGGGTATTGTACAGACACTAAAGCCGCTTACCGATGGAAGTGCAATTAAGTTTACAATAGCCAAGTATTTTACACCAAAGGGACAGGATATACATGGAAATGGTGTTACCCCGGATGTTGTTGTGGAATTTGATAAGAATGCTGATGAGGATACACAGTTTAACGCAGCTATAGACAGCCTGAAGGCAGTTATGAATTAAGCTGTATTATTATTAATATTGTTAGTAGTATTCAGGCCTTGCATGATACTGAATGAAAACGAAATATAATAACAGGTGCAGATAAATGTTCTGTTTATAAAAGGAATGTTAATGGATTATCCACTAATAAAATAGGAACAGATGTTCTGCATTAGATAGACAAAGTCTATTTTTTGTAGTAGAATTAAGCATGTAAGTGCATACTATGAAATGTTGACTTTGTCTTTTTTTAGAAATGTTTTGTGGGAATCTTATTTCAGGAAGGAGATGGCATTATGGAGTTTAAGTTACATGCCCCATATGAGCCAACAGGCGACCAGCCCCAGGCTATAGAGGAACTTGTAGAAGGATTTAATGAAGGTAATCAGTTTGAAACTTTAGTTGGAGTTACAGGCTCTGGTAAGACATTTACTATGGCAAACATTATCCAGCATGTACAGAAGCCTACTCTTATAATCAGTCATAATAAAACATTAGCAGCACAGCTGTACTCTGAGATGAAAGAGTTCTTTCCTGAGAATGCAGTAGAGTATTTTGTCTCTTATTATGATTATTATCAGCCAGAGGCTTATGTGCCACAGAGCGATACTTATATAGCCAAGGATTCTTCGATTAATGACGAGATAGATAAGTTAAGACATTCAGCAACAGCGGCACTGTCTGAAAGAAATGATGTAATCATAGTTGCTTCAGTTTCATGTATATATGGATTAGGTGCACCTATTGATTATAAGAACATGGTTATATCACTTCGTCCAGGTATGGAAAAAGACAGGGATGAGATGATAAGAAAGCTTATAGATATACAGTATATGCGCAATGACCAGGATTTTAAGCGAGGAACATTCAGGGTAAGGGGAGATGTTGTAGAGATATATCCGTCAGCTTCCAGTGGAGATGCTGTGAGAGTCGAGTTCTTTGGTGATGAGATAGACAGGATAAGCGAGATTGATTCTCTTACCGGTGAGGTTAAATGTAACCTTGACCATGTTGCTATATTTCCTAATTCACATTATGTTGTTGAAAAAGAGAAGATGGAAAAGGCGATTGAGAATATAAAGAAAGAGCTTGCAGAGAGAATAGAGTATTTTAAGAGTGAGGATAAGCTTCTTGAGGCACAGAGAATAGAAGAACGAACGAACTTTGATATAGAGATGATGCAGGAAACAGGCTTCTGTTCAGGTATTGAGAATTATTCAAGACATTTAGCAGGGCTTCCGGCAGGGTGTCCACCATATACGCTTATGGACTATTTTCCAGATGATTTTATGATTATTGTCGATGAGTCACATATTACTATTCCACAGATAAGGGGAATGTATGCAGGCGATCAGGCAAGAAAGACGACACTTGTAGACTATGGCTTCAGGCTTCCTTCAGCGAAGGATAACAGACCGCTTAATTTTCAGGAGTTTGAGAGCAAGATATCACAGATGCTTTTTGTATCTGCTACGCCTAGCAGGTATGAGGAAGAACATGAACTTATGAGGGCAGAGCAGATTATAAGGCCTACAGGACTTCTTGATCCAGAGATAACAGTAAGACCAATAGAGGGTCAGATAGATGATCTTATAAGTGAGATTAATAAGGAAGTTGAGAAAAAGAACAAGATACTTGTAACTACACTTACCAAGCGTATGGCAGAGGATCTCACAGATTATCTTAAGGAAGTCGGCATAAGAGTCAAGTATCTTCATGCGGATATTGATACACTAGAGCGACAGAAGATTATAAGGGATATGCGACTTGACGGATTCGATGTGCTTGTTGGTATCAATCTGCTTAGAGAGGGACTTGATATTCCAGAGATAAGTCTTGTGGCTATTCTTGATGCTGATAAAGAGGGCTTCTTAAGAACAGAGACTTCACTTATCCAGACGATAGGACGAGCTGCCAGAAATGCAGAGGGACACGTTATTATGTATGCAGATACTATAACAGAGTCTATGGAAAAGGCTATATCTGAGACGGAAAGACGTAGAAAGATACAGCAGGAGTACAATGAGGTACACGGAATAACCCCTCAGACTATAAAGAAGGCAGTAAGAGATCTTATAAGTATATCTAAGGCAGCAGAAGCAGATAATTCAAATGGAAAGCTTGATGTAGATTATGAATCTATGAGCATTAAAGATCTTGAAAAGGTTAAGAAGCAGATTGAGAAAAATATGCGTAAGGCTGCAGCAGAGCTTGACTTTGAACAGGCGGCTATGCTTCGTGATAAGATGATCGAGATTAATAAGTATATTTATGAGGATAAGAAGTCAGGCAGATAGAATTATATGATGTATGTGTCATAATTATAAAAAGCAGTTGCTGTTTACAGAAAAAGCATTATGTAATTGAGATGATTAAGGATTAAGAAAGAAGAAATAACGGAGAAAATAGAATATGGAAAAAGGCGATTACAGGAATTATATAAGAATAAGAGGTGCAAGCGAGCATAATCTTAAAAATATTGATGTAGATATACCAAGGGACAGTCTTGTAGTACTTACAGGTCTGTCTGGTTCTGGTAAGTCAAGTCTTGCCTTTGACACTATATATGCAGAAGGCCAGAGAAGATATATGGAGTCATTATCTTCATATGCAAGGCAATTCTTAGGACAGATGGAAAAGCCGGCGGTAGAGAGCATAGAAGGACTTTCACCAGCTATTTCCATAGACCAGAAGTCAACTAACAGAAATCCACGTTCAACAGTTGGAACTGTTACAGAGATATATGATTATTTCAGATTATTATATGCAAGAATAGGTACACCACATTGTCCAAAGTGTGGCAAAGTAATCAACAAGCAGACTGTAGACCAGATGGTTGATACTATTATGGAGCTTCCAGAAAGAACAAAGATACAGATATTAGCTCCAGTTGTAAGAGGAAGAAAAGGTGAACATAAGAAGCTTTTTGAACAGGCTAAAAAGAGTGGTTATGTAAGAGTTATTGCTGATGGCAATATGTATGAGCTTACAGATGAGATAAATCTTGATAAGAACAAGAAGCATAATATAGAAATTGTTGTTGACCGTCTTGTAGTTAAAGATGGAATTAACAAAAGACTTACAGACTCAATAGAAACAGCACTTAAGCTTGCAGAGGGACTTATGACAGTTGATGTTATAGATGGTGAGCCGATTAACTTTTCACAGAGCTTTTCGTGTCCGGATTGTGGCATAAGCATAGATGAGATAGAGCCAAGAAGCTTTTCGTTCAACAATCCATTTGGTGCGTGTCCTGATTGTTACGGACTTGGTTATACAATGAATTTTGATGCAGAGCTTCTTATACCAGATGATTCATTAAGCATCGATGAGGGAGCTATAGTTGGTATGGGATGGCAGTCTGTAAAGGATGAGGGCAGCTTTTCAAGGGCTATTATGAGTGCACTTGCAAAGGAATATAACTTCAGTTTATCAACACCATTTAAGGATTATCCAGATGATATTAAGGATATGATTATAAATGGTACTAATGGCAGAAGTGTTAAAGTGCATTACAAAGGCCAGAGAGGCATTGGAGAATACGATATAGCATTTGAAGGCCTTATCCATAATATGGAGAAAAGATATAGGGAAACTTACTCAGACAGTGCAAAGCAGCAGTATGAGGAATTCATGCGCATAAGACCTTGTAAGTCCTGCCACGGACAGAGATTAAAGCCATCATCTCTTGCTGTTACGATAGCAGATAAGAATATATATCAGATTACAGATATGTCTATTGTTAAGTTAAAGAAGTTCTTAGATGAGCTTGAGCTTACAGACAGACAGAAGTTTATCGGTGCAGAGATACTTAAGGAGATTAAGGCAAGAATACAGTTTCTTATGGATGTAGGACTTGATTATCTTTCATTATCAAGAGCTACAGGTACGCTTTCAGGAGGAGAGGCACAGAGAATAAGACTTGCGACACAGATAGGTTCAGGACTTGTTGGTGTGGCTTATATACTTGATGAGCCAAGTATCGGACTTCATCAGAGAGATAACGACAAGCTGCTTGGGACACTTATACATTTGCGTGACCTTGGTAACTCAGTTATTGTGGTTGAACACGATGAAGATACTATGCGTGCCGCAGATTATATTGTTGATATAGGACCGGGTGCCGGACGTAATGGAGGAGAAGTCGTTGCGACAGGAACAGCAGTTGATATTATGGCATGCAAGGATTCGCTTACAGGTGCATATCTTAGCGGAAGAATCAAGATTCCAGTGCCGGCGAAGAGAAGAAAGCCGACAGGCTGGATAACTGTTAAGGGTGCAAGGGAGAATAATCTTAAAAATATTGATGTTGATATACCACTTGGAGTATTTACATGTGTAACAGGTGTATCGGGTTCAGGAAAGAGTTCCCTAGTGAATGAAATTCTGTATAAGCACCTTGCTAAGTCTTTAAACCGTGCAAGATGTATCGCTGGTGACCATGATGATATTACAGGAATCGAGCAGCTTGATAAGGTTATAGATATTGACCAGTCGCCAATAGGAAGAACTCCACGTTCTAATCCTGCGACATATACGGGTGTATTTGATTTGATAAGGGATCTTTTTGCTTCAACAACAGATGCTAAGGAAAGAGGTTATAACAAAGGACGTTTCAGCTTTAATGTAAAGGGGGGACGTTGTGAGGCTTGTTCCGGAGATGGTATTATCAAGATAGAAATGCATTTCCTGCCTGATGTATATGTTCCTTGTGAAGTGTGTGACGGAAAGCGTTATAACAGGGAAACACTTGAAGTTAAGTATAAGGGAAAGAGCATATATGATGTGCTTGATATGACAGTTGAGGATGCAGTTGATTTCTTTGAAAATGTGCCATCAGTCAGAAGAAAAATAGAAACTCTTAATGACGTTGGACTTTCATACATTAAGTTAGGACAGCCATCTACAGAGCTTTCAGGTGGAGAGGCACAGAGAATAAAGCTTGCTACAGAGCTTTCAAAAAGAAGTACAGGAAAGACTATATACATTCTTGATGAGCCTACAACAGGACTTCATTTTGCAGATGTCCACAAGCTTGTTGATATACTTCATAAGCTTGCGGAGGGCGGTAACACTGTTGTTGTTATCGAGCATAATCTTGATGTTATCAAAACAGCCGATTATATTATAGATATGGGACCAGAAGGCGGCGACAGAGGTGGTACAGTTATTGCAAAGGGTACACCAGAAGAGGTCGCCAAGGTTAAGAAGTCTTATACGGGACAGTATGTTAAGAAGTATTTATAAGGATGGTGCAGATGACGGCATTGTGGATGACAGTTCAATGATAGAAGATGTTTAAAATCTCTAAATTGGCAAATTTGAAAATTGCAGGTGCTGGTCAGTGTTATAAATTATAAAAACATATCTTTTATAGTTACTTTAAATAATATAAAGTGTAAAAATACGACATTTGATTGCTAGGAGAAGAAAAATGGTATCAGGCATTATATTTGATATGGATGGCGTTCTTATAGATTCAGAAAGACAGTCTAATGAGGGCTGGCTATGGGCGGCAGGGCAGCTTGGAGTGGATATGCCCATGTGGCTTATAGACAGCTTTAAGGGTGCTCCGGCAGAGCTTTGCTGCAAGTTCTTTGATGATTATTACAATGGTGTGATAGATTATTGGGAAGCGAAGGAGCTTAGAACACAGCATGTATACAAGATAAGGGAAACAGAAGGTATTCCTGTTAAAAAGGGCGTAAAGGACATATTTGAATATATAAGAAATAATGGATTAAAGTGTGCAGTTGCTACATCAACAAGGCGTGAAAGTGCTGAGAAAACACTTCACGAAATAGGAGTGTGGGATTATCTTGATGCGGTTGTATATGGAGATGAAGTCGAACGTGGAAAGCCAGAACCGGATATATTTCTTCGTGCTGCTAAGGCAATAGGCGTAAATCCGTCAGAGGCAGTAGTAGTTGAGGATAGTATCAATGGAATTAAGGCTGGATATGCGGCAGGTATGAGAGTTGTCCATATTCCTGATACAATAGCAATAGATGATGATATCAGGAAGCTTACATATATGGTATGTGATGACCTTAATGGACTTATTGATGTTGTGGAAAGTATTAACAAACCAGTTATTAACAGGAAAAATGTTATCAATGCATTTGCAGAGTATGTAAGAAATTACGACCCATCAGATGAAAAGATAAAGCTTAAGATAGATCATACCTACAGAGTAGCAGGACTGTGTCAAAGAATTGCAGAATCATTAGGCTTAAGTGAACCGGATGTAGATATTGCATGGCTTCTTGGAATGTTACACGATATAGGAAGATTTGAGCAGATAAGGCGTTTCGGTACATTTAATGATGCCCAGTCAGTAGACCACGCAGAATTTGGGGCAGATCTGCTGCTTAAGGAAGGTCTTATAAGGAAGTTTGCAGAAGGGTATTATGAAGAATGTGAGCTTGCACGTTCAGGGAATGAAGAAGCTGAGCAGATAATAAAAAATAATGAGCACCACAATAAAGATACAGGACTTCTTGAAATGGCAATAAGACAGCATAATAAGTATCGTGTAAAAGAAGACCTCACCGAAAGACAGCGTATGTTTTGTGATATACTGCGTGATGCAGATAAGGTTGATATATTTAAGGTAAATGCAGATATTCCTATGGAGATTATATATGATGTAACAACAGAGGAGCTTAAGAACGGAGTTATAACCAAAGAGGTACTTGAGAGCTTTTATAAGAAGGAAACAGTACTTAAAAGTGTAAGAAGGAGTGCAGTTGACCATATAGTGGGGCATATATCACTGCTTTTTGAACTTGTGTATAAAGAAAGTTATAGACAGGCCAAGGAACAAGGTTATGTATATAAACTGCTGGACTTTAAGTCTGATGTACCTGAGGTTAATGCAGAATTTGGCGATATGAGGAAATATGTAGACGAGTTCCTTATGGAAATATAAAGCTGTATAAATCTGAAATTAAGCGGTATAAGCATGCAACAGATTAATAATAGGAGGTTGTGTTGTATGGGATTGTAATAAAGATTGAAGAATATGCTTGTCATTATACCGCTTGTTTACTATAATAAATGTATATATGAGTTGTAGATGTGTTATATATACTGATATATACTTTGAAAGTAATAGGAGAAAATATAAGACAATAAAAGCAGTAAATTGCTGTACATAAATTGTTATGTAAAATATCCAATTAATATATGTGTGTTATATGTATATATTATATATGCGTATGCTATATATGTATATGTTATATATATGTATATTATGATACCAGGGGCAAAAGGTCTAAACCCACATGAGCTCGCTCATAGGTGGGTGAAAGACCTTGTGATCCACTCCCTGATATGAGTATAAAAGTGGTATGATAATCCCACGATATGCGAATATTGGGGAGAATTGTGGGAGTGCGTAGCATGGAACAATTCGTAGGTATCAAAGTCGGGGGCTTTTGACCCCTACATCATGTTATTTATATATGCACATTGTGTCAGGATATTTTTTATGATTGGTCGATTAAAGTATAGAAATGCATATAAAATATATCTTCAACGCAAACTTATGATTAGGAAAGGGACAATATGAATCAGGAAAAGGTTATAGTTATTGACTTTGGCGGACAGTACAACCAGTTAGTTGCACGTCGTGTCCGTGAATGTAACGTATATTGTGAGATATATTCTTACAAAACACCTCTTGAGCAGATTAAGGCGATGAACCCTAAAGGAATTATCCTTACAGGTGGTCCGAATAGCTGCTATGAAGAAGGTTCACCTACTTGTACTAAAGAGCTTTTTGAACTTGGTGTTCCAGTGCTTGGATTATGTTATGGTGCTCAGCTTATGCAGCACGTTCTTGGCGGCAAGGTTGAGAAAGCTCCAGTAAGAGAGTATGGAAAGACAGAGACATTTGTTGATAAGAGCAGTGCTTTATTTGGAGATGTTTCAGAAAAGACTATCGTGTGGATGAGCCATTTTGACTACATTTCACAGGTTGCTCCAGGATTTAAGATAATTGCACATACAGCAGACTGTCCAGTGGCAGCAGCAGAGTGTTCAGAAAAGAACCTCTATGCAATCCAGTTCCATCCAGAAGTTCTTCATACACAGGAGGGTACAAAGATGCTTCACAACTTTGTGCGTGGAGTATGCGGATGTGCTGGAACCTGGAAAATGGATGCATTTGTAGAGAATACTATTAAGGAAATACGTGAAAAGGTTGGCGATGGTAAGGTATTACTTGCACTTTCTGGTGGAGTTGATTCATCAGTGGCTGCAGGTCTTCTTTCAAGAGCTATTGGAAAGCAGCTTACATGCGTATTCGTAGACCATGGTCTTCTTCGTAAGAACGAGGGCGATGAGGTTGAAAGTGTATTCGGTCCAGAAGGACAGTTTGACCTTAACTTTATAAGGGTAAATGCACAGGAAAGATATTACTCTAAGCTTGCAGGTGTTACTGAACCAGAAGCTAAGAGAAAGATAATCGGTGAAGAGTTCATTCGTGTGTTTGAGGAAGAAGCCAAGAAGATTGGTGCAGTTGACTTCCTTGCACAGGGAACTATATATCCAGACGTTGTAGAGAGTGGACTTGGCGGTGAATCAGCGGTAATCAAGTCACATCACAATGTAGGAGGTCTTCCAGATTTCGTTGATTTCAAGGAGATTATTGAGCCACTCCGTGATTTATTCAAGGATGAAGTACGTAAGGCTGGTCTTGAACTTGGCATACCAGAACATCTTGTGTTCCGTCAGCCATTCCCAGGTCCAGGACTTGGAATAAGAATTATCGGCGAAGTAACAGGCGACAAGGTTCGTATCGTACAGGATGCCGATTACATCTACCGTGAAGAAGTAGACAAGGCAGTAGAAGCCTACAAGAAAGAAAATGGCAAGGCACCAGCCTGGATGCCAAACCAGTACTTTGCAGCCCTCACTAATATGCGTTCAGTTGGTGTTATGGGTGATGAAAGAACTTATGACTACGCAGTTGCACTTCGTGCAGTCAATACAATTGACTTTATGACAGCCGAAAGTGCCGAGATACCATTTGAGGTACTCCAGACAGTTATGAGTAGAATTATAAACGAGGTGCGTGGGGTTAATAGGGTATTCTATGACCTGACTAGTAAGCCACCGGGAACGATTGAGTTTGAGTAGCTTGAAAAATCGCGGAAAAG
>ULYL01044107.1_pt1 | contig 13869 bp, 12 predicted proteins | sample 1962211 | NCBI WGS metagenome assembly ULYL01 (sample SAMEA4835864, study PRJEB28245) | human gut metagenome | biome: gut microbiome; material: fecal sample | place: Denmark | collected 2008
CCCCCGGTAGAACCGGGGGTTTTCAACTGTTGCGAAACAATAAAAAGCGGCGGCAAGCCTTGAGTGGTTTGTCGCCGCTTTTTGTTTGGTTATGACTCTTTTTCGTTTTTGTTTTTCATCTGCTTTTCAATCGACTCACGCCATTTGCGTGTCTTTATCATCTGAGCGCGCCTGCTCCAGATGATATAAATGAGCACTGGAGCGATAATAGTCGCCGCCGCCTCATACTCGCTGTTATATCCGAAGATAAACAGGTACACCAAAGCCGCAGTTGCGATAACATCAAAAATAATGCCGATAACAAGATCCATAATTTTCTCCTTTGGCTGTAATTTTTATTTCATTTTATCATATTCCGTTTCTTGTCAAGCGCTTTTTCAATAGCGAACTTTATTTTGACAAAAAAATAATATTTTGCTCATTGCAAAATTTGGCAATATGCCGTATAATAACTTTGCAGAGTCCGTTTTTTGGTACACGAAATATTTTATAATATATCCGTAAATCAAATCGGAGGATATAAAAATGGCTAAAAAATCAAACCAGAAAATAAAACTGCTCTATCTGATGAAGATCCTGCTCGAAAACACGGACGACGAGCACGGAATGACGCTCGCCGAGATATCGGACTCGCTTGGCGAATACGGCATCGATGCGGAGCGAAAGACACTCTACGACGACATTGATGTGCTCTGCCTGTTCGGGCTCGATATCGACAAGAGAAAAGGCAAAAGCGTGACTTATCATGTCATCAGCCGCGAATTTGAGCTGCCGGAGCTAAAGCTTCTCGTCGACGCAGTTCAGTCCTCACGCTTCATCACGCACAAGAAGAGCAACGAGCTGATAAAGAAAATCGAGGGCTTTGCGAGCCGATATGAGGCGCAGGAACTGCAGAGGCAGGTCTTTGTCTCGAACCGCATCAAGGCAATGAACGAGAGCATCTACTACGCCGTCGACTACATACACGACGCGATAAACCGCGACGCGAAGATAGCGTTTCAATACTTCACCTGGGACGAGCACAAGCAGAAGAAGCTGCGCCACGACGGCAAAATATATCGCATCAGCCCGTGGGCGCTGACCTGGGATGATGAAAATTATTACATGATAGGCTACGACTCGGACGAGAACAAGATAAAGCACTACCGAGTCGACAAGATGACAAAAATTCAGCCAACCGAAGAAAAGCGCGACGGCGCGGAACTATTCGCCGATTTCGATATGGCACTCTATTCAAAGCAGACCTTCGGAATGTACGGCGGACGCGAGGAGACGGTCACACTCCGCTGCGAAAATAAGCTCGCAAATGTCATGATAGACAAATTTGGATTCGACACTGCGTTTTCAAATATCACCGACACGCACTTTGACATGCGCGTAAAAGTGTTTGTGAGCCCCGTGTTCCTGACATGGATAATGAACTTCGGCGCAGATGTGACAGTCCTCTCCCCCGAAAGTGTAAAAGACGAGCTCACAGCCCTCGCGTCTGATGTGCTCGCGCAGTATAAATGAACAGAACGAGTAAAACAGCAAATCCTATCCACGGCTTTCATGGGTAGGATTTTTTCATTTCGACATGAGATAGTGATGTGTTGATAAGTTGGAGGGCGCGGGTGTGGGTATAGGATATAGACAGTCGTATCAATATTGCGAATTATCACAATGATGTAAGAACAGATATCATCCGCCCACGGAGTTTGCACAATTTTATTGATAAGTACCTTGTAGGGTGCGGCGACTCGACGCACCGCTGCCGCGACAGCGGCACGGGATCTTTGCAAAAACTTATTTTACGGATCATAGGCGGAACTTCGTTCGCCTGCTTTAAAAATCTATAATAGTGGCAAGTGACTAAAGGATTGCTTTACTTGCATCATCTCCAAAAAACACCGTGACGCTCACGCATCAAAGGGTCGTCAAGGTCGCCGCCCCCTACAAGTCGCTCAACGAGGCCTCGAAATACATAACTCGCGCCTCCCAGTCGGCGGCGCTTCGGTGATGTTGCCCGCCTTTTCCAGATAGATTTCGGATACTGCGGCGCGGCTATTGAAAGCTTGATTATAAAGACCGGTTGGGTCGCTTGCTTTTACCTTGCTACAGCTAAAATGATAGACAAATCCCTATTTCGCCATTCTAATTGTCATCGCCAAGAAACAAAGCCGGCGCAAACACCGCTAATTACGGGAATTTCAAGTTTTACTGTCCGTTTTTTGACACACCTGCCGTGATAGAATAGAATCAGAAAATAAGGAACGGAGAGATACATATGAAATTCAAGATAGGTTTTACCGCTGAAGAAGAGACAGAGAAGAAAGCTCCCGAGACCGAAACAAAAGCTCCCGAAGAGGCTCCCGCGAGGGAATCGCTCGTGAGGGTCTATTTCCCGCAGCGCGGCTTCGACTGCACATATTACAACAGTCTTTTCGACCTGCATGTCGGCGACCTCGTCTATGTTGACGGCAAGCTCGAGGGCAAGCGCGGCAAAGTTATCGATGTGTCATACACATTCAAGATAAAGCTGTCCGACTACAAAAGAGTAATCGCAAAAATCGACACGGATATCTCCGGCGAGTTCTGCTATGTCGGCGACGAATTGTTCTCTTTTGACAAAAATACCGTGCCGTTTGGGAAGATACTCCCCTACTTCAAAGCTCCCGCCAAGCCAGACGAGGAATACGCGAGCGCGAAGGAAAACAAGTTCTATAGCCTCGACGATCTCGAGGGCATGGGCGCATATGAGCACACGATAATGGTAGGCAAATCCGACTTCAACTGCGGCGAGGTCCTGTATCTCAGCGTTGAGGACGGCAAGGGACACGCGATAGTCGGCACAAACGAGCTGCACGAAGTTGAATTTGACTACAAGAACGGCATGATTGCAAACATCACCTGCGACTGCTGGGCGTGCGGCATATGCAAGCACGGTGTGGCGGCTGTTTTCGCGCTAAAATCGGCTCTCGAAAAAATCGAGAAGCATTTCCCGAAAAAATTTGAAACAAGCGGATATTTTTCCGTTATGTCAAAGAACACGTTTATGAATGTCATCGCCTCGCTCGGTGACGACAGTGTCGGAAGTTTTGTTATAAAGAAGAATTAGCTATTTTAATTTTATATCACTTTCGACAAAAATCGCATCGTTTTTGCAAATCGATTGACCGTTTTCGCCAAAAGATGTACAGTAAAACAAACAAAATATGGGAAGTGAGACAATGGAGCCTATAGCTCACCTGAGGCTCGTCGAAAAATCCGAACCGTCGGAATATGACGAACAAACACTAAAAGCACACAACGAGAACAGCGGGAAATATGCCGCAGAGGCGCTCCGATGTATCGGGTTAGACAAAGTCGGAAACTTTTGCGGAAATATTCACGACTTAGGCAAGGCGACAAAAAAGTTCTTCGACTACATACAGCCCGACAACACGCTTAGGCGCGGTGAAGTGAACCACACATTTGCGGCGGTCAGATATATTTTCGAGATGTCCGACGGCGTTGACAATGAAGTGCGTGAGCTTCTCGCCTATGCGGTCGGCGCGCATCACGGACAGTTTGACGCGGTGAATGACGACCACAAAAACGGCTTTGAACACAGGCTGACAAAAGACGGCATCGACTATGACGAAGCGAAAAAGAACTTCAACGAATATTGCTTCTCAGATGCCGAACTGAAATCACAGTTCGACGGAGCCGCAGAACAACTTACTGAAATTATTGCGGGCATAAGAGAGCGCAATCCGAAGAGAAGCGCGCGGCAAGCTGAAGAATATGAATTTCAGATAAGCCTGCTGGCTCGGCTTCTGCTCTCGGCAGTTATCGAGGGCGACAGGCGCGACACGGCGGAATTCATGGAAAACATGGAGTTTCCACAAGTTGAAGCGGATTTGGACGAGTGTCTCGGGCACATTGAAGAAAAGCTCGGCAAATTTTCAAACACAAGACCGATAGACGGGGCGAGAAAGCAGATATCCGACATCTGCCGCGCCGCCGCAGAAGAAGAGCCCGGCATATTCAGGCTCAATGTCCCAACCGGTGCAGGCAAGACTCTCTCGGGGCTGAGATTCGCCGTGGCTCACGCAAAAACACATCGGAAGAAACGAATCATATTCACTTCTCCCCTGCTGAGTATCCTCGACCAGAACGCAAAGATAATAAGAGAATTCATCGGAGACGACAACATCATAACGGAGCACCATTCAAACGTCGCTCTCGACGAGGACAACGCGGACGAGCTCAAACGCGCCCAGTTATTAACGGAAAACTGGTCGTCGCCGGTGATAATAACCACTCTTGTGCAGCTGCTCGACACTTTGTTTGCAGGAAAGACCTCATGCATACGCAGAATGCACGCACTGTGCGACAGCGTGATAGTCATAGACGAGGTTCAGACCGTGCCAAACGAAATGCTGTCGCTTTTCAACACGGCGGTAAACTTTCTCTCGGAGGTCTGCGGCGCGACTATAGTCTTGTGTTCGGCGACCCAGCCGTGCCTCGAACAGACGGCACATCCGATGACAGAGAACATAAAAGATATTGTGCCATTTGACGAGGAGCTGTGGCGAGTGTTCAGGCGCACGCAGATAATCGACAAGGGCGGCATACGGCTTGACGCAATTCCCGCATTTATCGCAGAACAGCTTGACAGAACGGACAGTCTGCTTGTCATATGCAATCTCAAAAAGCAGGCGGCGTATCTGTTCACTGAAATGAATTTGGGAAACACCGTGATCTTCCATCTTTCTGCCGGAATGTGCATGGCGCACAGAATGGCGGTCATATCCGAGATAAACAGCGCGCTTGAAAAAAAGCGCACAGATCCAGACGCACCAAAAGTGGTTTGCATCTCGACGCAGGTCATTGAAGCGGGCGTTGATGTATCTTTCGGCTGCGTGATAAGGCTCTGCGCGGGGCTCGACAGCGTGATACAGGCGGCGGGCAGATGCAACCGCAACGGCGAGCTTAACGGAGCCGCAGATGTGTTCATAATAAACTGCCGCGGCGAAGATCTCGGCATGCTCAGAAGCATAAAGGACGGCAAGATGGCGTGCATGTCCCTGCTGTCCGACTACAAATATCATCCCGAGAAGTACCCGTCGGGGCTTACATCTGACGAGGCGGTATACGCCTACTACAAGAAGCTCTATATTCAATCCGACATCGGCGCGCAGGATATGCCGATAAAAATCGACGGTTCGCCGTTCACTCTCTTTGATCTTCTTTCTCTCGACAGGACATACGCAAACGCGCCTTATTTAAAAGCAAACGGCGAAAAATACGCGCTGACTCAGGCATTCAAGACCGCCGGGAGCAGGTTCACTGTCTTCGGCAGCCGCACGACCGATGTTATCGTGCCATACGGCGAGGGAAAAGAGATAATCGTCGAACTCGGCTCAAAACGAGCTGAAGAGGACATAAAGTATCTCAAAAAGCTCATCAAAAAAGCGCGGGCATACACCGTCTCGCTCTATGAAAATCAGCGCAGAGCCCTTGCGGACAGCGGTGCGCTCCACCCCATAGCAGACGGCATCGCGCTCGCGTTGAGCGAGGAATTCTACAATGAAGATTTCGGGCTCAATCTTGACGGCGAAAGCCGCGAAGCAATCACATTATAAATAAACACAGGAGGTGTGCAGCATATGGAACATCCGAATATAGTGACATTTGAAGTATTCGGAGACTACGCGCTTTTCTCCGACCCGGTAATGCGCGTCGGCGGAGAAAAAGCAAGCTATCAAATCCCGACATACGAAGCTCTCAAGGGTATTCTCCACTCGATCTACTGGAAGCCCACTATCGTCTGGTATATCGACAAGGTCAGAGTGATGAACCCCATTCAAACTGAGGTCAAGGGCATCCGACCGATAAAATACAACGGCGGGAACGACCTCTCGTTCTACACCTATCTCAAAGACTGCCGTTATCAGGTGCAGGCACATTTTGAGTGGAACGAGAACCGCCCGGAGCTCATCGGCGACCGCAACGAGAACAAGCATCACAACATAGCAAAGCGCATGATTGAAAAAGGCGGGCGCAGGGATATTTTCCTCGGCGCACGCGAATGTCAGGGCTATGTTGAGCCATGCGAATTCGGGAGCGGCAAAGGCGCATATGACGAGACGCCGGAGCTCGCATTTGGGCTGATGTACCACGGGATAACTTACGCGGACGAAGCATATTCGGACGAGACAAAAAACCGAATGACCGTCCGATTCTGGTACCCGACGATGAAAAAGGGCGTTATCACATTCCCCCGACCCGAGGAGTGCACGATAACAAAAACGGTGCGCGAAAACATGGCGATAAAGCCGTTCGGCGAAGACCTCGGCAATTTCATCGGGCTCAGAGAATTCGGGGAGGTGGAATAAATGAGCATATGGCAAAGAGCCGTTGAGACATATGACTGTCACAGCGATTCAGTTGGAAAAAGTTTCGACAACCATGTCACACTGATGCCGATATCTCACATCATCCAGAACGCGCAGATAGAAATACTTCTTGACGAATATGGAAAATTCAAAGAAGCTTTGGATGTTGCCAAGGATAAAAAGAACACTAAGACTATTATTCCGGCAACCGAACGCTCTGCCGGACGCGTTGGCGACACTCCATGCGCGCATCCTCTGAGCGATCAGCTGCGATACATTGCAACGTATATGCCGGAGAGACACGAGTCATATCTGAACCAGCTCAGGGCATGGGCTGAATCCGAATTCAGCCACCCGAAAGTGCGCGCGATACTCGCCTATGTCGAGAGCGGAACTATAGTTGACGACCTCGCCGACGAAAATATTATAGAGCTTGACGAGAGCGGAAAGCCACTGAGCAAGTATGATAAAAGCTTAATTCGCTGGCGCGTTATGAACACGGGCGACAATGATGCGTGTTATAAAGACACAAGCCTTTTTGACGCATTTATCGGATACTACAGTTCATTGCAGAATAAAGCCCCGAAAAAGCTCTGCATGATATCGGGCAAAGACGAACGCATAACCGAAAGTCATCCGAAAGGAACTGTTGCATCGGCATACGGCGCAAAGCTCATATCGGCAAACGACAGCTCAAATTTCACCTACAGAGGGCGTTTCACCGACTCACAGCAGGCGGCTACCATCGGATACGAGACCTCTCAGAAAGCGCACAACGCTCTCGCCTGGGTTGCGGCGAATCAGGGAATTATAATAGGCGGCAGAACTTTCGTCTGTTGGAATCCAAAGGGAGATACATCCTTGTTCAAGGACTCCGAAACATTGACGCCCAACTACAGCGACGAAGAAGAGAAAAAAGATTTTCCGGCTACTCCGACCGACTACAAAGCCGACCTGAAAAAGGCGCTGAGCGGATGGCAGGACAAGCTTCCGGCGGATGACGACATTGTTATAGCGTCGTTCGACGCCGCCACGACAGGCAGACTCTCCATAACATACTACAATGAACTGAAGGGTTCGGATTTCCTGAACCGTCTCGCATTCTGGAAAGAGCACTGCTACTGGTCAAGCGGAAAGTTCGGCTATCAGTCCCCATCGATATGGGAAATAGTCAAATGCGCTTTCGGCACGGAGCAGAACGGAAAGCTCAGCGTTGACGACCGCGTAATGCGTGAGCAGGCACAGAGACTGTTCCACAGCGTCATAGACAAATCCCCCATACCGCAGGACATCGTCCGCGCGCTGATGCACAGAGCGTCGATGCCGCTCGCCTACGACACAAAATCAAACCGCATAAAAATTCTCTATAACGCTTGTGCGGTTATATATGCATACAGGACCGTTACTAAAAAGGAGGAATGGGAAATGGCCCTTGAAAAAGACAAAAAAGACAGAAGCTATCAGTTCGGGCGTCTGCTCGCGGTCATGGAAAAGGTCGAGCGCGACACCTATGACAGAGACGAGAAGAGAGAGCCGAACGCAATAAGGATGCAGTCCGTGTTCTGCGAAAGACCCATGTACGCTTCCCGCATAATCCGCGACAGCCTCAATCCGTATTTTGCAAAGCTCTCGCCCGGAATGAGAATATACTACAACAACCTCATCGGCGAGATTTTCGGTCATCTGAGCGAATTCGACGAGAAAAGCCTCAACCGCCAGCTTGAGGACAGTTACCTTTTAGGCTATTACCTGCAGCGCAGTGAACTCTACACAAAGAAAGAAAGCACCAACGAGGAGGAAAATTAAAATGGCAGCTCTTAACAACAAAATCGATTTCGTAGTTCTTGTATCCGCAAATCAGGCAAATGTAAACGGCGATCCGCTCAACGGTAATCGCCCGCGCACCGACTACTCCGGCTACGGCGAGATGTCCGATGTCTGCATCAAGCGTAAAATACGCAACAGAATGCAGGATCTCGGCAATAATATATTCGTCCAGTCCGCCGACCGCAGCGATGACGGCTGCAAGAGCCTGAGCGAGCGCGCGTCAAGCAACATAAAGACGAAAGATATAAATGAATACGCAAAAGAGGCCTGCGAAAAGTGGCTCGATGTCCGTTCATTCGGTCAGGTGTTCGCTTTCAAATCCAAGGACAGCAGCGGTGTATCGGTCGGCGTGCGCGGTCCGGTCAGCATACATCAGGGCGTCAGCGTATCACCGATAGAGGTTCGCTCTATTCAGATAACCAAGAGCGTCAACGGTGAGCCCGTCAAGGACGGCAAGGACGCTTCGGCGCGTTCCTCCGACACAATGGGTCAAAAGCATTTCGTCCAGTTCGGTCTCTACGAGATAAAAGGCTCGATAAATGTTCAGCTCGCAGAGAAGACCGGATTCTCCGAAGAGGATGCAGATATTATAAAAGAGTGCCTGCGCACGCTGTTCCTCAACGACGCTTCTTCGGCGCGCCCCGAGGGTTCGATGGAAGTCCTGCGCGTCTATTGGTGGAAGCACAACTGCAAGGACGGTCAGTATTCGAGCAGCAAGGTACACCGCAGCGTTCATGTTGAATTGAAGCCCGATGTCAACATCCCCTCGAGCGCGGATGACTATATTATATCTGTAGATGAGCTTCCCGGGCTTGAGCCCGAGATCATCGAGGGAGTATAATGACATACAGGGAGTGTGATTTTCTGCAAATAAGCGGAATACAGCACTTTGCTTTTTGCCGCAGACGTTGGGCTCTCATTCACATTGAGGGGCTTTGGGCAGAAAATCTGCGCACTGTAAACGGTGAAATATTCCACGAACGGGCGCACGACCCGTCGCTCAGCGAAAAACGCGGCGATCTGATAACACTCCGGGCTCTGCGGGTATTCTCGTCAGAGCTCGGAATAAGCGGAGAATGCGACGTTGTCGAATTCAGACGCGATGACGAAAACGGCGCGAAACTGCGCGGGCGCGATGGCAGATGGATGCCGACGCCGATCGAATACAAAAGCGGATCTTCTAAAGCGGGCGATGCCGACAGGCTTCAGCTGTGCGCGCAGGCAATGTGCCTTGAAGAGATGCTCGGAGTCGAGATTGAACTCGGATATATGTTCTACGGCGAGACGCATCGGCGCGAAAAAGTTTATATAAACGCCGAACTGCGCCAAGCGGTGAAAGATGCAGTCAGCGAGATGCACAGCTACATGAGCCGCGGCTACACGCCCAAAGTCAAGACAGGCAAATTTTGCAACGCCTGTTCACTCAAGGAGCTCTGTCTCCCTGCCCTGTGCAAGAACAAAAGCGCGGCGGAATATATAAACTCCGCTATCGGCGAGGACGGTGACTTCGATTGAAAAAGCTTATGAACTCGCTCTATATTCTGACCCCCAACGCCTATCTGACGCTCGACGGAGAAAATGTTGTTGTCAAAAAGGACGGCGCGGAGATGGGCAGATTCCCTCTGCACAGTCTCGAACAGATAGTAACATTTTCATACATGGGCGCAAGCCCGGCTCTCATGGGCAAATGTGCAGAGCAAAACAAGTCGCTGTCATTCTTCTCTCAAAGCGGACGGTTTCTCGCGAGAGTCGGCGGCGGAGTGCAGGGCAATGTGCTGCTGCGCAGGCAGCAATACCGCATCGCCGACAGTCCGAGTGAAAGCTTGCAAACAGCCAAAAACTTCATCACTGCAAAGATATTCAACTCCCGCTGGGTATTGGAGCGCTCATTGCGCGACCACCCGATGAGCATTGATGCAGGGAAAGTAAAAGACGCATCAGAAAAGCTGAAAGAATCCGTATACACGGCTCGCAGCTGCACTGACGCCGGGACGCTCCGCGGCGTTGAGGGCGAAGCGGCAAGCACATACTTTTCGGTATTTGACGAGCTGATACTTAACCCCGACCCATGTTTCACTTTCGAGACACGAAACCGCCGTCCGCCGCTCGACTGCGTGAACGCGCTGCTCTCATTCGCCTACAGTCTGCTTGCGAACGACTGCGCGAACGCACTCGAAAGCGTAGGGCTTGACCCATATGTCGGCATGATGCACACCGACCGCTCCGGCAGAAAGTCGCTCGCACTCGACCTCATGGAAGAGCTGCGCCCGTCGTTTGCCGACAGATTTGTGCTCAGCGGAATAAACAACCGCTCGTTTCAGAGCAATATGTTTGTGAAAACTGACAGCGGTGCCGTACTCCTCACCGACGACGGTCGGCGATCGTTCTTCAAGCTTTGGAAATCGAGGCGGGACGAAAATCTGACTCACCCGTTCCTAAAAGAAAAGATACAATGGGGACTCGTGCCGTATGTTCAAGCGCTTCTGTTAGCGCGCTACATCCGCGGCGACATTGACGAATATCCCCCGTTCCTGTGGAAGTAGGTGCGTTATGCTCGTATTGATAACCTATGATGTCAACACCGAAGACACCGGCGGCAGAAAGCGACTTCGGAAAGTTGCGAAAGAATGTGTGAATTACGGTCAGCGAGTTCAAAACAGCGTATTTGAATGTGTATTGGACGCCGCGCAATACAGATTAGTAAAACACAAGCTCGAACAGCTCATCGACACCGAAAAGGACAGTCTGAGATTTTATAATCTCGGGAACAACTATCAGACAAAAATAGAGCATATCGGAGCCAAGGCCGGATATCAGCCGGAAGGACTCCTTATGCTTTAGTGCGAAGCGGCATCGATCATAAAAAGTGCCGTATATTCGCACCGAAAAAGCCGTGCTTTTACAACTGTTTAAGTCAAGTAAAAAGCACAGCTGTCGCAAAAATATATAGTTTTATATGCACTATGTACAAACACAATGTTGCATATTTGTATGTTTTTGCTGTCGCCCTCCCCACGGAGGGTGTGGATTGAAATGTCAAGATAGTCAAAAGCCTGCTGAACCATCTTAAGTCGCCCTCCCCACGGAGGGTGTGGATTGAAATTGCTATAGTCATTTTGGCAACTTTTTCTTTTGTGTCGCCCTCCCCACGGAGGGTGTGGATTGAAATTCGATATTAAGTGGATTTTCTTTTAAATCACTAAAGTCGCCCTCCCCACGGAGGGTGTGGATTGAAATTCTTAGCTGCCAATCCAAAAGCACCCTGTTCTGTCGTCGCCCTCCCCACGGAGGGTGTGGATTGAAATAGTTGCAATTTTTCTATTCTTTTTTCTTCCTCTGAGTCGCCCTCCCCACGGAGGGTGTGGATTGAAATGATAACTTTGTTGCTATAAACAGTATTTGCCATTGTCGCCCTCCCCACGGAGGGTGTGGATTGAAATGTCTCCAACCGCGCGAAAAGTATATTTGGTTGTAGGTCGCCCTCCCCACGGAGGGTGTGGATTGAAATAATTTGGAATTGTGCCAACTGTTCACGAAGCTCTGCGTCGCCCTCCCCACGGAGGGTGTGGATTGAAATGTCTGCTTGGCTTGCTACTATTTCAATTTCTTTAGTCGCCCTCCCCACGGAGGGTGTGGATTGAAATCATAAATATAAGTTAGATTACAATGCGCGCGCCCCGTCGCCCTCCCCACGGAGGGTGTGGATTGAAATAACTCAGTTCATTCGCAATAACCCATTTTGGGACAGTCGCCCTCCCCACGGAGGGTGTGGATTGAAATTTCTTTCAACATATCCACAATCCATAGCATAATACGTCGCCCTCCCCACGGAGGGTGTGGATTGAAATACAAAATAAGCACGATTGGAAATCGTGTAAACGTCAGTCGCCCTCCCCACGGAGGGTGTGGATTGAAATACCGCAGCATTTTGCCAATATATATGGCATCTCAAGTCGCCCTCCCCACGGAGGGTGTGGATTGAAATAACAGTATGATGGCGTTGATAAGAAGATTCGAGAGTCGCCCTCCCCACGGAGGGTGTGGATTGAAATTCTATTGCTACTCAAATATATCGTTGCTTAGATAGTCGCCCTCCCCACGGAGGGTGTGGATTGAAATATCGGTAACAGCACCGCTAATGCCAAGCTGTTCAACGTCGCCCTCCCCACGGAGGGTGTGGATTGAAATATAAGTGTTCTTGTAATTCTCGTTTTTAACAAGGTCGCCCTCCCCACGGAGGGTGTGGATTGAAATTATGCTTTTTATAAGACTTTTATTTTTGTTCTTTTGGTCGCCCTCCCCACGGAGGGTGTGGATTGAAATCCTACCCTTTTTATCAAAACCAACATATGACAAACGCGTCGCCCTCCCCACGGAGGGTGTGGATTGAAATGGTCTTATTCTCTTGAGTTTACTACTCCTAACGGTCGCCCTCCCCACGGAGGGTGTGGATTGAAATCCCAGTATATAGCCGAAAGAGTTAATAATGATGGTCGCCCTCCCCACGGAGGGTGTGGATTGAAATTTTTCTGGTATTAATATTCCTGGTATGCCTGATGGGTCGCCCTCCCCACGGAGGGTGTGGATTGAAATATTTCCAGTCATTCGATAAAACTTTAAACACTTGGAGTCGCCCTCCCCACGGAGGGTGTGGATTGAAATTTATCTTTTTCGCTTGTTTCTTTGGTTTTTGTAGTCGCCCTCCCCACGGAGGGTGTGGATTGAAATCCCCTGTTTTCGATTGATTTATTATTCAGATGTTGTCGCCCTCCCCACGGAGGGTGTGGATTGAAATAAGTCAAAAGGATATTCAACTTATCGTCTTCGCAGTCGCCCTCCCCACGGAGGGTGTGGATTGAAATATCTTGTCAGCTTCCGCCGTAGGCGGTCATATTGCATGTCGCCCTCCCCACGGAGGGTGTGGATTGAAATAGCGGCGCAGACCTCAGCGGCGCAGACCTTAGAGGGTCGCCCTCCCCACGGAGGGTGTGGATTGAAATATCGCAATGGCAGTACGGGCAAATGTCAATCGCCGTCGCCCTCCCCACGGAGGGTGTGGATTGAAATGACTTGGTGCTTGCTCTTGTGCGCGGGTTAATGGAGTCGCCCTCCCCACGGAGGGTGTGGATTGAAATGATAGGCAAATTTGACGGATTCTATATCCGAGCCCGTCGCCCTCCCCACGGAGGGTGTGGATTGAAATATAAAACATCTTCTGTTTTGTCTGCTCCTGCTAGTCGCCCTCCCCACGGAGGGTGTGGATTGAAATATCGCGCATTGTTGCGACCAATGAAGCTATATATCGTCGCCCTCCCCACGGAGGGTGTGGATTGAAATGGCTATGTACTTACCCATTCTATCACCTAAAACGTCGCCCTCCCCACGGAGGGTGTGGATTGAAATGCACCTTGTTGATATTAAGCCTGTAAAGGCTTGATAGTCGCCCTCCCCACGGAGGGTGTGGATTGAAATTCCGAGGTCTCGGACAAACTGAACATCAGCACCCTGTCGCCCTCCCCACGGAGGGTGTGGATTGAAATAAAAAGTTTTTGATCATTAACCGACCCTTTCGGTGTCGCCCTCCCCACGGAGGGTGTGGATTGAAATATTTCTTTTGCTCCTTTACAGTTTCTTTAATATTGTCGCCCTCCCCACGGAGGGTGTGGATTGAAATGTCTGT
>ULYL01017034.1_pt1 | contig 13865 bp, 10 predicted proteins | sample 1962211 | NCBI WGS metagenome assembly ULYL01 (sample SAMEA4835864, study PRJEB28245) | human gut metagenome | biome: gut microbiome; material: fecal sample | place: Denmark | collected 2008
GACAACAAGTTCGGCACTCCGAACCCGATTCCGTTCCGTGTTGTCGATTCAAAGATAGGTCTTGATATCGATGTCGCCGTCCGCTGCTCGGGTCTCTATTCCTATAAAATTGACGATCCTATGCTCTTCTATACCAATGTCTGCGGCAACGTCGAGCAGGATTATACCCGCGACGAGATAGACAGCCAGCTCAAGACCGAGTTCATCAGCGCGCTTCAGCCCGCGTTTGCCCGTCTCTCCGAGCTCGAGCTTCGTCCCAATCAGATAGTCGCTCACAACACCGAGCTTGAAGATGCGATGAATGTCGCCCTCTCCGCAAAGTGGGGCGAGCTTCGCGGACTCAAGGTCGTCACAATAGCCCTCGGCTCGGTCACTCTTCCCGAGGAGGATGCAGAACTCATCAAGCAGGCTCAGCGTTCCGCAATTATGCGCGACCCCACCATGGCGGCGGCGACCCTCGTCGGCGCTCAAGCGGACGCGATGAAGACCGCGGCAGGCAACCAGGCGGGCGCAATGACCGGCTTCATGGGCATGGGCATGGCGATGAACGCAGGTAACGGAATGAACGCCCAGGATCTCTTTGCCATGGGTCAACAGCAACAGCAGCAGGCATCCGCTCAGCAGGCGGCTAAACCCGCGGCGGACGGCTGGAAATGCTCCTGCGGCGCTATAAACACCGGCAAGTTCTGCTCCGAGTGCGGCGCACCCAAGCCCGCCAATGCAGAGGGTTGGGTTTGCTCCTGCGGCGCTGTCAACAAGGGCAAATTCTGCTCGAACTGCGGCGCAAAGAAGCCCGCGGGCGCTCCGCTCTATCGCTGCGACAAGTGCGGCTGGGAGCCCGAGGATCCGGCGCACCCGCCGAAGTTCTGCCCTGAGTGCGGCGATATCTTTGACGATAACGATATCAAATAATACAGATACCCCGCCAGATTCATATAGGAGATGATACAGCGGCTGTTTTGCAGGAATACAAGTGCCCCGCATGCGGCGGCGCGCTTGAGTTCGACAGCAAATTGCAAAAAGTTAAGTGCCCCTATTGCGATTCCGAGTATACCATGGAGAAGCTCAAGAGCATCGACGCCGGGCTTGACAAAGAGTCAGCTTCCGACGATGAACAGCAGACTCAAGTCAGGAACGAGTGGACAGAGAATGAGGAGAGCGGGCTGCGCTCCTATGTCTGCCAATCCTGCGGCGGCGAGATAGTCGGCGATGCTACAACCGCCGCGACAGCCTGCCCGTTCTGCGGCAATCCTGTGGTTATGATGGAGCAGTTCTCCGGTATGCTTAAACCCGATCTTGTCATTCCCTTCAAGCTCGACAAGAATGACGCAAAGGCGGCGTTTAAAAAGCATATCAGCGGCAAGCGTCTGCTCCCGAAGACATTTAAAGACGAGAATCATATCTACGAGATAAAGGGCATATATGTCCCGTTCTGGCTTTTCGATGCCAATGCCGACGCATCGGTCACATATGACGCCGAGACAGTCAGAACATGGAGCGACAGCGACTATAACTATACCGAAACGAAATATTATAAAGCCTACAGAAGCGGATATACCGATTTTGCGGCTATTCCGGTTGACGGCTCGCAGAAGATGGCGGACGATCTCATGGAGTCAATCGAGCCGTATAATCTTTCCGAGGCGGTTGATTTTCAGACGGCGTATCTTGCCGGATATTTCGCCGATAAATATGATATGACTGCCTCGCAGAGATGTCGGATCACTATCCGATATTCGCCGATATTGCGCTGTGATAACAGATACATATTCTCCCGGAGCCTTGCCGTTTCGGGAGATTTTTATTTTTCTCGCCGACTTTCGTCAAATATACCGCCGTTTCTTGACAAGTGTCCGATCGGAGTGTAAAATTTAAGTTAAGTAAGGCTAACTTTTCCGGGAGGATAATATGACGCTAAATGAACTGAAAGTAGGAGAGAGTGCCGTCATAACCGCCGTCGGCGGCGAGGGCGCTCTCAGATGCAGATTGCTCGATATGGGACTCATCCCGCATACCGGCGTGACGCTCCAGAAGGTCGCGCCGATGGGCGATCCGATAGAAATAAGAGTGCGTGGCTATGAGCTGACGCTCCGCGTTGACGACGCGAAAAAGATAGAAGTCAGAACCGGGGAGGATAAAAAATGATATTCGCTCTCGTCGGTAATCAGAACTGCGGAAAAACAACGCTCTTCAACGCTCTGACAGGCTCGAATCAGCATGTCGGCAACTTCCCCGGGGTCACGGTCGATCAGAAGATGGGCGCGATAAAAGGCGCAAAAGACAGCTCCGTCGTCGACCTGCCCGGCATATACTCCCTGCGTCCGTATACGCAGGAGGAAATAGTTTCGCGCGACTTCATTCTCAATCAGAAGCCCGACGGCATCATCAACATAGTCGATGCCACAAATATAGAGCGAAATTTATATCTCACTCTGCAATTGCTTGAGCTGCGCGTGCCGATGGTGCTCGCGCTCAATATGATGGACGAGGTGCGCTCGAACGGCGGCACAATAGATGTCAAGAAGATGAGCGACGCGCTCGGTATTCCCGTCGTGCCGATAAGTGCGGCAAAGGGCGAGGGTGTGTCCGAGCTTGTCGATCAGGCTCTGCAGGTTGCAAAGAGCAAAACCCTGCCGAAAGTCTGGGACTTCTGCTCCGACGGTTCGCCCGTCCACCGCTGCATCCACGCTATAGTGCATCTTATCGAAGACCACTCCTCGCGCCTTGACCTGCCGTGCCGCTTCTGCGCGACAAAGCTCATTGAGGGCGGCGACGATATGGCGGACAAGCTCGAACTCGACAGCAACGAGCGCGATCTGCTCGACCACTGCATAGTCGAGATGGAGAACGATACCGGGCTTGACAGAAACGCCGCGCTCGCCGAAATGCGCTATGACTTCATAGAAAAAGTAGTCGAGAGCTCGGTCGTCAAATGCCACGAGAGCAAGGAACACCGCCGCAGCATGAAGCTCGACCGCGTTCTGACCGGCAAATATACCGCCATTCCGGTGTTCGTCGGCGTGATGTGCCTCGTGTTTTGGCTGACTTTCAATGTTATCGGCTCCGCGCTCTCCGATTGGCTGAGCCTCGGAATAGATAAACTCACCGGACTCGTCGATTCGGGGCTGACCGCCTATGGAATCAACCCCGTTATACATAGCCTTATCATCGACGGAATCTTCGCGGGCGTCGGCAGCGTCCTCTCGTTCCTGCCGATAATAGTGACATTGTTCTTCTTCCTGTCCATTCTCGAAGATACGGGATATATGGCGCGAATCGCCTTTGTTATGGACAGACCGCTGAGAAAAATCGGTCTCTCCGGGCGCAGCTTCGTTCCCATGCTTATCGGCTTCGGCTGCTCCGTCCCGGCGATAATGGCGACCCGCACAGTCTCGTCCGACCGCGACCGCAAGATGACGATAATGCTGACCCCGTATATGAGCTGTTCGGCAAAAATCCCGATATATTCGGTCTTTGCGGCGGCGTTTTTCCCGGGACACGGCGCGCTCGTCATGATATGCCTGTATTTCTCGGGCATCATGCTCAGCGTCCTGCTCGCGCTGATACTCAAGAATACGGCTTTCCGCGGCAATCCAGTACCGTTTGTTATGGAGCTGCCGAACTACCGTATTCCGTCGCCCAAGAGTGTTGCGCTCCTGCTGTGGGAAAAGGCAAAGGATTTCCTCCAGCGCGCGTTTACAGTCATATTTGTCGCGACAATTATCATATGGTTCCTTCAGAGCTTTGATACTCGCATCAACCCCGTTGAGGACAGCGCGAACAGTATGCTCGCCGCTATAGGCAGATTTATCGCGCCGATATTCAAGCCCCTCGGCTTTGCAGATTGGCGCGTCGCAACCGCGCTTATCTCCGGCTTCACCGCCAAAGAAGCGGTCGTCTCCACAATGTCCGTTCTGCTCAACACGAGCGTATCGACCCTCGGCGGCGCACTCTCCGCTATGTTCACCCCGCTGACCGCCGCGAGCTTCCTCGCGTTCACTCTGCTCTATACGCCCTGCGTCGCCGCAGTTGCAACCATAAAGCGCGAGATGAACTCGACCCTTGCAACGATAGGCATAGTCATTCTCCAGTGCGTTGTCGCGTGGCTTGTCGCGTTCGGCGTTTATCAGATAGGGAGCCTGATAGCATGAAACCCGTTGATTTTGTTATAATAGCCGTTATAGTTCTGCTCGTTGTGCTTGCGATTATTTCAATACGCAGGCAGAAAAAGCGCGGCGGATGCTCGGGCTGCTCCGGATGCTCCGGCTGCTGCTCGCAGTGCGAAAAAAGTAAAGATAAATAACACACGGAGCCGGTATCGCAATGATACCGGCTCTGATATTTATTCGGCTTGTCTTGTTCTCGTAAACACTTCCGAGAGATGTTTTCAGCGGCGAACGCTTTTACTTTGCGCAGCTCTTCGCGTTGCGCACGCAAAGCACGGCGGTATAAACGCCAATCAGAAGGAATACTGCCGCCAGCACGGTGCAAAACAGGCGCAGATCTATTTTATAATTGTCGAATTCCGCGCAGCTTAAGCCGAACGCAGCAAACGCTATGATCGAGAGCCTGAACGGCAGCGGGCGGTGTCCTTTGTCGAACGCGATGAACAGGAGCGCGAGATATGACCCCACGCAGACGATAGCGAAGACAAGCAAAACTACAATAGTCGCTTCGCTGAAATAGAAAAAGTCATCGAACACACCGCTTAATACCGACTCCGACGAAATCGGCAGGTGCAGATGGACGAGCCCGTAGGACGCACAGTATATGAACGCGTACAAACTGCAAAGAATATATCCTATAGCGGCGGATACGGTGTAAAATTTCTTCAATTTATTGTCGTTGATATCCATAAGAAAACCTCGCTTTCAAGAGCCTGAAGTGAGCTTTAGATATAACTGCCGTTGTGCTTCTCTCTGCACTTTCAGTGTAGCATACAAAGCTATATACGACAACAAAATTCTCAAAAGCAAAATTAACAGCTTATTCACACAAAAGAAAAAGAGCCGGGCTTTTCGGGCATCGGCTCTTAAATGTTAAAAATAAAAATCAGCTTTCAAAATCCACGCTCTCACGCTCGAGGCGAACCGCCTTGACGAAAGCGCGCACCTTGAGGTGCTCCGGGTGGCTGTCATATGCGTGCAGTGCGTCCCAACTCTCGAACTTTGAGAAGAGCGCCGCATCATATTTGCCGCCGTTTTCGTTTATCCCGACTTTCGCTTCGATAAGCCCCGGGACAACGCCGACGAGCGCTTCAAGCATCTCTTTGATGTGCTCCGCGTTCTCTCTCTTGCTGTGTCCCTCTGCTTCGTCTTTAAGCGCCCAGAATACTATATGAGTCACCATTTTTTATTTCCTCCTGTTTTTGAGAATCTGATAGATTTTGCCCGCGCCGAGCATCACTGCCGCCGTTGCCGCTCCGGCGAGAAGCGCGCGCGATGCAATTGTAGCGTTGACGCTCTGACGGTCGGTTATGCGGCTTTCAATCGGTCCCAGGCAGGTGCATTTGAGCCCGAAATCCTTGAACGAATGGACGCTCGTCTCAAAGCTTCCGTCCTCGTGAACGGTTATCAGCCTGACGGACGGTCTGCCGCCGTCTGTGTATGCGCGGAATCCCGAGGTCTTGCACTGCGCGAGCAGTATTCCGTCAACCTCGCCCGCGAGATTGTTCATGTGGTCGTGGCCGAAGAACGCGCCTTTTATGTCGCCCATCTTCTTCCAGCTCTCAAACTGTCCGCTGTTTACGTCCGCCGGGCACGGACCCTCTGCGAGATATCCGTTGTCCTCGTCCTTGAGAACATACCAGTTCTTATTGAGATGCCCGTAGCCGCGCACGGCTTTCCACATCTCCCAGGGCTTCGCCTTTCTGAGAAGCTCATATTCTTCAACGACCGGGATGTGCTCAAACAGCAGAGCGGGCAGGGGAGCACCCTTGTTTTCTTTTCGCAGCTTCGCCGCGTTTCGCTCGTACCAGTCTATCTGATCCTTGTGAACGACATCGTAGTATGAAATCTCTTTGTCATAGAAAATATTGTTCGAGTCCATGAACCAGAGATTGAACTCCGGCTTGCCGCTCTTGCCTAAAATTGGTATGTAATAGTTCGAATATCCCGTGATATCCTCGTCGCATCGGCGGGTCACGCAGTATTCGGTGTTCACGAAAATCTCCGTCTGCTCCTCTTCGAGCCCTGAGTCGTGGTCGTGGTTGCCCATTATTGTCGCAAACGGAATCTTGCGCTCAACAACGGGTGCAATGAGACGCTCGAACTGCCTTTTGAACGACTCCATGTCGATGTCGTCGCGAGACGCCGCGCATATGTCGCCCATATAAACCGCGAGATCGGGCTTGAGCGCGTCGAGCGCGGTCTCGTGGAATTTCAGCGTGTCCGCGCGCTTCGCCTTGCCTTTTTCCGAGCTGACATCGTCGTTCTCGTGCGGGTCGCCGAAGAGCAGAATTTTGAACTCTCCGTCCTCGTTGAATCTGAATTGCTTGTCGTACATCTCAGTGCTCCTTATCTGAAAACGGCTTCTCTTATCGCCTCGCTCACCGTGGGGTGGGGGAACGCCGTGTTTTTAATTTCTTCAACAGTCATTTTGTTCGCGAGCATCGCCGCCGCACCGTATATCAGCTCTGACGCGTTGCCGCCCGCAATGTGAACTCCGAGCAGCCTGCCGCTTGTATTTTCTGATATTATCTTGCAGAATCCGTCCTGCCCGCCCTCGGCGAAAAATCTTCCGCTCGAGCGCAGCGGCGCTTCGCCGCAAACGGCGTCAATGCCTTTTGCGAGCGCACTTTCGAGCGTCTCGCCGATCGATGCCGCCTCGGAAAAAGTGAACACGACCTGCGGAATCGCGAGATAGTCTATCCCGTCAGTCCTGCCGAGAATATTGTTTATCGCAGCCGTCGATTCGCGGTATGCTGCGTGAGCTGACATGGCTTTTTGGTTCGCGTCTCCGGCGGCATAAACGCCGGGAACAGCAGTTTGCATGTGGCTGTCTGTATTGAGATTTTCAAGCCCGATGTTTTCGATTCCGAGCCCGTCATAACACGCCGCTCTGCCGGATGCGTTTATTATAACATCTGCTTCGGCTGTCTTTTCTTTTTCGCGCGCGTCGGTGTATTTGATACTTCTACCGTCCGCCGAAACGGCCCTGCACGAAGTGAGAATATTTATCCCGCTCTTTTTGAGACTGCGCCGCAAAAATACGCTTATGCCTTTGTCCATAGTCGGGGCGATTCTCTCCGCCTGCTCGATTACAGACACTCTGCATCCGAGCGCGTTCAGATATTCCGCCGCTTCAAGCCCCGATGCCCCGCCGCCTATAATCGCGGCGCTTTTCGGTATTGTGTCAAGATTATATACATCGCTCACATCTGTGATATCCGCGCCGGGAATTTCAAGCTCCTTTGGTAGTGAACCCGTGCAGATGAGCAGATTTTTTGAATATATATCATCTTCACCTGCGGCGGTTATAAACAGCCCGTCCGCCTTGCTTTTTATATGAGCTTTCGCCTTTATGACTTTCACTCCCGCGCACTCGAGTGAATCGGCGATACTGCATTTCAGCTGACTGATGCTATTATTTTTATACGCGAGCGCAGCGTCGAGATTGAAGTTCACTTTTTCGCTTGTTACGCCGAATTTTTCGGAATCGAGTGTTTGCCTGAAAATCTTCGCGCTGTGGAGCATGGCTTTCGACGGTATGCAGCCTCGGTTCAGGCACACTCCGCCGAGCTCGTTTTTTTCTATGAGCGCCGTTTTCAGTCCGCTCTTTGCGGCTGTTATCGCCGCGCTGTATCCGGCGGGTCCGCCGCCGATAACGGCAAGGTCAAAGATATCCATAGGCGCTCCTTTCGCTTTTTTTCAATTATATCCGAAATTTGCCCTGCGGTCAATCGAACGCTCTGTTTTTTGTTGACTTTGAAGGCTGTAAGCATTAAAATTATCGTTGTATAAAATCTTTTGCTGTGAGGTATTCGATGAAAACACCGGCTTATCACAAATCTCTTGAAACGCTCCATGTCAACTGCCTCGAACCGCGCGCTTATTTCATTCCCTTTGCGGATGAAAAAACCGCCGCTTCGCGCGAGCGCAGTGAGTCCGATTATTTTGTTCCGCTCTGCGGCGAGTGGGATTTCCGCTTCTTCAAAAGCTTTGAAGATGTCCTGTGCGAGCCGCCCGAATATGTCGGAGAGGGCGAATTTGATAAAATATCCGTACCGCGCAGCTGGCAGACCTATACCGACCGCGGCTACGATGTCCCGCTTTACAGCAACCTCGAATATCCTTTCCCGACCGACCCGCCGTTTGTCCCGGACGAGAACCCCTGCGGGCTCTATGTCAGAAAATTTACGCTCGATGAAAAGCTCTCTTCACGCGATTTATTTTTGAATTTCGAGGGCGTGGATTCCTGCTTCTATGTCTGGCTCAACGGAAAGTTCGTCGGCTTCAGCGAGGTCTCGCACTGCACGAGCGAGTTTAACGTCACGGACTTCGCAGTCAGCGGCGAGAACACCCTCTGTGTGCTGGCTGTCAAGTGGTGCCCTGGCACTTATCTTGAGGATCAGGATTGCTTCAGATTCTCGGGAATTTTCCGCGAGGTCTATCTGCTCGCGCGCGGAAAAGAGAGGCTTGATGATATCTTTGTCAAAAGCTATATCTCCGATGATTTCAATTCAGCCGAACTTCGCGTTGAAGCGAAGCTCAGCATACCTTGCGAGGTAAAATATAAACTCGTCGCGCCGGACGGAGTTACTGTGTCCGAAGGTGTCGGCGGCGAAAAATTCAGCATAAGCGTCAATTCTCCAGTTCTTTGGAACGATGAACAGCCTGAGCTGTATGAGCTCTGGCTGACCGTCGGTGACGAAATCGTTCTGCTCGATACTGCGGTGCGCCGCTTTGAGATAAAGGACGGAGTCTGTCTTTTAAACGGAAAGGCCGTCAAGGCTCGCGGCATCAACCGCCACGACTCTCACCCCGTTACGGGTCACGCCGTCACGCTCGATGATATGATTAGGGATATCATGCTCATAAAGCGCGCCAACTGCAATATGATACGTACCTCGCATTATCCGAACGATCCGCGCTTCCTTGAGCTTTGCGACAGATACGGTATAATGCTGACGGACGAAGCCGATATCGAAACCCACGGCATGGGCTACGACTGGGAGGGCGAATGGGACTGGACGCGCTGGTCGCATCTCTCGTCCGCTCCCGAGTGGCGCGAGGCTTATGTCGACAGGGCGAAGAGACTCTTCGAGCGCGACAAGAACCACGGCTGTGTCGTGCTCTGGTCGCTCGGCAACGAGTCGGGAGCGGGCGTCAACCACCGCGCCATGGCGCAGTATATCCGCTCGCGCGATGACCGCGCTCTTGTCCACTATGAAAACTCCCACCTCGAGTTCAAGGCTGTCCCCGAGGGTGAGAATTTTGCCGATATCTCGGATGTCGAGAGCCGTATGTACGCCGGCACGGAATATATAGAGAACTATCTCAATAATAAAGAATATAAGAAGCCTTTCTATATGTGCGAATATGTCTGCTCGATGAGCACTGGCGATGTCTATCCGTTCTGGGATCTTGTCGAGAAGTATGACAACAATTTCGGCGGCTGCATCTGGGAGTGGTGCGACCACGCGGTCAATGTCCCGGACAAAAACGGCAATGCCCGCTATTTTTACGGCGGCGATTTCGGCGATTTCCCGAATAGCTCCATTTGCTGCATCGACGGACTCGTCTATCCCGACCGCACTCCGCGCCCCGGCTATTTCGATATGAAGCGCGTCTATCAGCAGTATTCGGCTGTATATAACGGCGACGGCAGAGTGACTGTCACGAGCCGCAGACGCTTTACCACTCTCGACGATATGGCGATTCACTGGACTCTTTCAGAGAATGGCAAGACTGTTTCGGAGGGCACGACTGCTGTACTTTCAACACCCGCGCAGGGGAGTACGACTGTAAAGCTTTTCGACCCCGCAGATTTTGACTTGCTCCCGTCCTGCCTGCTGACTCTGAGCTTTGTCTCGACGAAAGATACCCCTTGGGCGGAAAAGGGCTTTGAAACGGGCTTCGAGCAGTTTGTACTCAAGGACTATACGCCCTATGTGCCAAAAGACGGCAGAGTCGAGCTCGGCGAAAATGACCGCTTCGCGGTTATCAAGGCGGGAAATATCGCCTATACTTTTGATAAACCCTACGGGCGCATATCTTCTATAATTTGCGGCGGCAAAGAGCTGCTGAGCGCACCCGTTGAGCCGCAGATCTGGCGCGCGCCCTGCTATAACAGAGGTTCGTCGGAGATGTGGAGGCTCAAGAACTTCAGATATGCCGCGCAGAAAACATATTCCTGCCTCGTCTGCGAGACTGACGGCGGCGTGTGCATCAAGACGAAGATAGCAATCGGCGGACCGTCCTGCCCACCCGTTATCCACGCCGATGTTGATTACAAATTCACGTCCGACGGCTGTGTTACGCTCTGCTTTGACGGCGATGTTATCGAGAAATGCCCGATACTGCCGAAAGTCGGCTACAGACTCTTCATGCCTGCAGAAAATGAAAGCGTCAGCTATTTCGGCTTCGGTCCGAGAGAAGCTTATGTCGACAGATATAAGTCTCAGCGCCTCGGACTCTGGAACACAACGGCGACGGATAATTTTGAGCATTATATCCGCCCGCAGGAGAACAGCGCACATTACGGCACCCGTTTCGCCGAGGTCTATTCAAACGCGGCGGGACTCAGATTCGAGCCGTTCGGCATGGAGCATTTCAGCTTCAATGCCCAGCATTTCACGGCACAGATGCTCGAAGATACGAAGCATGATTTTGAGCTTGAGCCCCTTGAAGATACCGTTGTCAGCCTCGATTGGCGCATGACGGGAATCAGCGAGGCGGAGTATCACAATGACCCTGAGCGTGCACTTCGCCGTATCGACGAAAAGAAACTCAATTTCGGCTTTGTTATAAGACCGTTTGAAAAATAAGACTTCACGGGAGAGATACAATGTTTCTGAAAGAACTGCTTGAGGGCACGACCGTTGCGGGTGATTATCCGCAGGCGGATATATGCGATATAGTCTACGACTCGCGCAAGGCAAGACCGGGCACGGCATTTGTCTGCATGAAAGGCGAGACAACTGACGGACATAAATACGCAAAGAATGCCTATGACCTCGGCTGCCGCGTGTTCGTTGCGGAAGAGGCGCTCAGCCTGCCCGGTGATGCAATCGTGCTGATGAGCGAAAACACGCGCCGCGACCTCGCGCAGATGAGCATAAACTTCTTCGGCCACCCTGCGGATGAGCTGAAAATGATAGGCATAACCGGCACGAAGGGCAAGACGAGCATAACTTATATCCTGCGCAGTGCACTTGAAAACTGCGGCATAAAAACAGGCGTTATCGGCACTATCGGCGCGTTTTACGGCGACAAAAAAATACCGACCGTCAACACGACTCCTGAATCATATGAGCTTCAGAAAATTCTGCGCGAGATGGCGGACGGCGGCTGCGAGGCTGTCTGCATGGAGGTTTCGTCGATAGGACTCAAGATGAGCCGTGTCTACGGCGTCGAGTTCTACGCCGGGATATTCACAAATCTTTCGCCCGACCATATCGGCGGAAACGAGCATAAGACATTTGAAGAATACGCCTATTGGAAAAAGCAGCTCTATGTCCACAGCGACTTCACCGTCGCCAACCGGGACGATGCGTTTTTTGATGATATTGCCGCCGCGTCAAAAGGCGAGGTGATAAGCTACGGACTCGACGAAAAGTGCGATTACTATGCAGAGAATATAAATCCTCTGCGCCGCCCGGGCTTCCTCGGAATAGAATTCGACTGCAAGAGTAAGCTTGATTCACCGTGGCACGCGCAGGTCAGTATGCCGGGATTTTTCAGCGTCTACAATGTCCTTGCGTCCGTCGCGCTCCTGCGCAAGATGGGCATTCCTGTTGAAAAAATGCGCGAGGCGTTTTCGCATGTGAGCATCGACGGCAGAATGCAGATAGTCCATGTCAGCGATGATTACAGCGTAATTATAGACTACGCGCACAACGGTCTTAGTATGGAGAATGTCATTGAGACCGTCCGCGATTATAAACCCAACCGCGTTGTTGCGCTCTTTGGCTCGACAGGCAACAAAGCGACTATCCGCAGGCAGGAGCTCGGTCTTGTCAGCGCAAAGATGTGCGATTTTATTATAATCACGAGCGATGACCCGGACTTTGAAGATCCCGATGCAATAATAGACGAGATAGCCGGATGGGTCGAAAAAGGCGGCGGAGCGGGTAAGTATGTCAAGATAACCGACCGTGCCGAGGCGATAGAATATGCCCTCGACCATATGCAGAAAGGGGATATCCTCCTCCTGCTCGGCAAAGGGCATGAGCATTTCATGAAAGTGAAAGGCGAAAAAATATATTTCAGCGAGCTCGACTGCATCACGAATTATATGAAAAAGCACGGGATGAAGTAATTCTTATAAAAAGCAAATATAAAAACGCAAAACCCCGGAGGGTATTCCCTCCGGGGTCGCTTGCATTTTATCAGCCGATCTCGATCCTTCTCGATGTCGGCACGTTTTCTTCTTTCTTGGGCATCGTCAGGGTCAGAACGCCGTCCTTGTATTCGCCGGTGATGTCTTCGGTCTTGACGGACGAGACATCGAAGCTCCTGCTGAACGAGCCGTAAGACCTCTCGCGGCGGACAAAGTTGCCTTTGTCATCCTTCTTCTCGGTCTCGTTGCTGCGCTCTGCGCTGATGGTCATGTAGCCGTCTTCAATGTCGACGTGAATGTCTTCCTTCTTGAATCCGGGCAGCTCTGCCTCGAGCACATATTCCTTGCCGTTGTCCTTTATATCAGTCTTGAAGTCTGTTGCGGCCATGTCGCCCCAGAAGTTCTTCTCGAAGTTTTCCATATCTCTGAAAGGATTAAAGAGTGCACGCTGATGTCTGCGTTCATAAGGTGTAAGTTCAAACATAATTGATTCCTCCGTTTGTTGTTTATTGTTATTCATGTTGAAGTGATTGTTTTATTTGTCTGACTGCTCTCCGATTTCCATCGGACTCACTCTCTTTCTTCTCCGGGGGCTCTTGCTCCCTTCGTTTGATTATATAGTACCCCTGCTTTGTTAAAAAAGAATACAGTGATATGTGAACAAATTGTAAATACTTAGCGCTCTAATCATTAGAGTGCTAAAACGCGTTCAAAAACACCGCACAGGTTTTTATCATACGCGGGACATGGGAGGAATATAAATGCATTGACATTTTCTGTTAAGGAGAGGAATGCGATGCAAATCAACGTTATAACGCAGTCGGTCGGTGTCGAAGAGACGCTCGGCAGCTGCACTGCGGAACAGCCGATAGATGCCGATATAACCCTGCCGGATTATTGCCCGGATATCAGGCGCGTGCTCAAATGCCTTGTCACTCCGCGCATAACCGCAGTCCAGACCGCGGGCGACAGAGCGACGGCGGATGGCTCAGCCGGCGTGTGCGTCATCTATGCCGACGAGCAGGGGACGGTCTGCTGCTTCGAGCAGACATATCCGTTTTCAAAATACGCCGATCTCAAGGGTGCGGATGAAAACTGCTGCGTGAATGTGCGCGCCTATACTCAGTATGCCAACTGCCGTGCCGTCAGCCCGCGCAGGCTCGATATCCATGCCGTGGTCAGCGTGGCGTTCGGCATATCCGGCGTAAAAGAAGAAGAGATAATAACCGGAGCAGAGGGCGCGGGAATCCAGCTCAGATGCTGCGACAGCCGCACCGCAAGCCTCGTCGCCTGCACCGAGACTGCGTTCCCGATGAGCGAGACCGTGCCTCTGCCCGACGGCGACCCGGCTGTGTCCTGCGTGC
>ULYL01040694.1_pt1 | contig 13828 bp, 12 predicted proteins | sample 1962211 | NCBI WGS metagenome assembly ULYL01 (sample SAMEA4835864, study PRJEB28245) | human gut metagenome | biome: gut microbiome; material: fecal sample | place: Denmark | collected 2008
TATACAGAGGCGTGAACATTCTGTGCCTGCGGCACCGTCACCCGGTGATAGAGGTGCTTGCCGTGCTTCCCACGATGGATGGGGATGCCGTCATGCAGGAGGTGAAGTACTGCGAGGATTGCCGGTGCGCATTTCTGAATGACCTGCAATATCGGCGGATGATGCACAGGTACAGTATCCTGCCGGTACGGATGGCGCGGGTTGCGCATACAGGGCGGTTTACCGACCCGTTTTGTGAGGGTGCGGACGCGCCATCGGAATCTCCGCTGGCGCTGTGCGGCTATCCGGTTCGCCCGGGGCAGGGAAGAGAAACGTCGGCGCGACAGGCGTTTTTGCATTTTCTGATTAAGCACCAGATCATGACTCGCCGGGAGCTGGAGCGGTTGCTGACCGCACTGCTGGAAAGGACGGAAACCCGCTCCGGATATGAGCCGGTCGTCCGGCAATTGCAGTCGGATATCCGATATGTGCGGAACGCCTGCATTGTACCGAACGCTTCGGCGCCGATGCGGCTTATCCGGCGCTGGCGCACATAGGACGGCGCGAACGGCATAATGCACATTTTTTTGACCGCTCACGCACGGTTGCTCGTCACAATGACAGGCAAAAAACACTTGACATTTTCCATATTGTGTGCTATACTATTTGGGCTGTCGGGACGCGAGCGTCCCGACAGGGCATGGTATCTGGGTGTGGCGCAGTTGGTAGCGCGCTACCTTGGGGTGGTAGAGGCCGCACGTTCAAGTCGTGTCACTCAGACCAGCATTTTTAACGAAATGCACAAAAAATCGAGCTGAATCGAAAGATTTTGGCTCGATTTTTGTTTATTCTGCCACTTTCTATTCGCCTCTACCATTCCTTGAATGGCTTGGTGCATAGTTAGTGCATAGTCAGTGCAAGTAAAAATGCAAGTTTTTCTTCGGCTTTTCATAAAAATCCGAGCAATTTTGCATCTGCTTGACCGTTGGCAACTCAAAAATATCGACCTTAATCCGCGAAAATATTGCAATGGTGTACTGCTTGACAAAAATTCTATTATTTCAGGAGGCTGTTATGGCTTACATCAAAGAACGCGGCAACAACAATTATTTCGTCAGAGTTTCTTACGGAATGCTGGACAACGGACGACCTTTCCAAAAATCACGTCTATACCGTCCATCCAAAGTCAATCTCCCCGAGTCAAAGGTTCGCAAGGAACTCGATGCTTTTGTCAAGGCTCTTGAGGAAGAATGCCGAATCGAATTTCAATCCAAGCACCAACAAAAAGCATACGAGGACGCAGTTGAAGAGGAAACCTTTCAGGATGATTCCAAGGAAGAAAGCAAAGCTGTATCTCAACCGGTGTTGACACCCGTTAGCAAGTCAACTACTCCCCTGTTCTCCGATTTCTGTGGAATCTATCTGACGGCAAAAAAGGGGAACATATCATCCACCACATATCTGCTTTATGAGACCGCTATCCAGCGAATTCTCATTCCCAAGCTCGGACATCTGCATTTGGACGAGATCAAGCCGTTCCACGTTCAAGAGCTGATCAATTTCTTGGCTACTCCTTCGGGACGAGTAGATAAAAAGGGCGAGAAACTCGCCCCTGCAACAATCCGCCGATACCTGACAATCCTCCAGTCCATCATGACAATGGCATGGAAACAGGAGTATATCCAATCAAATCCGGCTGACACCCGCAGACTTGAGATCGCTAAAATCGTCACTCCTGAGGTTGAGGCATTCAGCAACGAAGAGATTGCCGAGATCCTCAAAATGGCTCAACTTGAGCCCATCCACATCCACGCCGTCATCGCTACTGCCATTTACACAGGAGCAAGACGGGGCGAGATCGCCGGCCTGAAATGGGAGGACGTTGACTTTGAAAAACGGACTATGTATATCCGAAGAAGCGTTGTCAAGCTTGCCCAGCAGGAGCCTGAAATCAAGCTCCCCAAAACCATCAGCAGTATTCGTCAGATGGCAATTCCCCAAGCACTATGCGATATTCTGCGGGAACTGAAAAAGGAGCAAGACCGAAAAAAAGTCTTGCTCGGTGAGAAATGGCATGAGGAAGGATTCCTCTTTACCGATTGGTGCGGTCATGTCATGCATCCGCATACGCCGACCAAACAATTTGATAAGTTCCTGAAAAAGTACGGTTTTCGTCATCTGAAGTTTCACGGTTTGAGACACTCATCCGCAACCTATCTTCTTTCCAATGGATGCGACATCAAAACCGTTTCCAAAAGACTTGGGCATACGTCCATTGACACGACCAACATATATGTACATGCACTGGCGAAAACCGACAAGGCTGCAGCCGATTGTTTTGACACCATCGATGTCTGAACCTCATCGCTTTCGAGTACATGTGTACGACTGAGTAGTTTTTGACAGCAATTCGCCATATTGTTCACTCAGTTTGATTCCATGGGTCATGTTACATCCTTCCCTTGACTCTTGCGTCAAAAGATGCTCGTCTTTAAAAGATTCCATAACAATGATTTCTCTTGAGCCGACTGCGTAGCTGCGCAGTCGGCCGCTTTTTATCAACCACCGAATTTTATACTCAGTGATCACACTCTGGGCATCAATAGCCTTGATCTCTTTCAAAGCCCCCTTGACCGTACGGAGCTTCGGAACAGATGCAGATTCCAGTTCGAACAGGCACGCCAATTCCTTAAAAAGGATGTCGATGTTGATGCATACCCGAGAACCGCATAGTTCATATGACACATCGCCGTTTTCGATCAGCAATCGTAAAAAGCCTTCTGTCATAGCGGTTCCGGGGTCTGATTCCCTGATATCATTCACCGCTTGACAGATGGATCTCAATTTCACCATCTGTTTTACCTCGAATAATCTTCTCCATTTTTTCGGATGCTTCCTTCATGCTCTCTGCATAAGGATGCAAATATCGGTTTGTGGTTTTGAGGCTCTCATGTCCGAGAACCGATTTTACCGTTTCGGGATCTACTCCATGCTCCACCATCAGCGAACCGCAGGTATGACGCAAGCCGTGCAACTTCAAGTGCCTCAGACCGTATTTGGCTTGTACCTCGGCACAGATTCTTGTGGGAGCATACGGTGATCTCGGTGTCTTCCTCGATGCTGTCGATGAAATCTTCGAACTTGGTGTAGTAATCGAAGTCTTCAAGCTCTCTCGGAATCCCGCTGACAAGGAATTCCGTTTCATTGCCATTGGGAGTGGATACCCGAACATGAGAGAACAGAAGTGCCATCACATACCGTCCATCGTCATGCCCTGATTCATTAGGCGGTCTTCGAACTCGTCTTGGTTATCGATGAAATAATCATCATCGGGACTCCAAAGGCTCACGTACATGAAAGCGCCACGATGTCCACCCTCGAAGTAGATCTCTCTTTGCTCAAATCCTTCGCCAAGGCCGTCTGAGTTCTGTCCGGAGATCCACTCCTTGAGATCCTGTTCCTCGTCCTCTGTGAGGGGGCCTGCTGTCTGAACGGTGATGCATCCGTAGAGTTCGCCGTTTCTACGCTCGAAGCCCCATTCGGCAGAACGTAGCTTTTCGGACACGCCATTGTTTCCGTAGAAGTATTCAGCCATGTTGTTTTCATCGATGCTGTTATACTCTGCCAAACGCTGACGGATGACATCCTCATGTCGAGCAGCGAAGGCAGCATCTTCCTCGTATCCGCCCTCATCGACTTCGCCCCAACTGTTTGTTCCGTGAACCTGAATGGTTAGCGGACAATAGTATTTGGTTGTGACAGACTGAGGATAAGTGAAAGAGGAAAGTCCTTGATGGAAGTTTTAGATCAGTTATGCGTGTGGGGAGAGAAAAACAGAGAGTAACCTTTCTGTTTGATGGAGCGACAAATAAACCAATTTGTCGGGGAGTTGAAATTGAATAGAAATTGTCACGGTTTTATTGCCGTGGCTTTTTTCTTTGGCTTCAGCAGGTCAGTATTTGTTTTTCGGCGTCAGTGATATCATGAGTGCATATGTAGCCAAGGTTACCCTTGGCGAGATTATATAGTCATCTCAAAATCGGGTTCTTCATAACCGCCTGTTTTCATTCGGATAAGGTTGTCATCGAAGATATCCGTCTGCATCCCCACGACTTCCTGATCCAGCAGTTCAAAGGCTGCATAATGACAACCGTCGATTACCACGGTATTCATTTCTCCGGACAGAAGCAATTTGATATCGTTTGGAGCAATGCGGATATAGTTGTCGAATGCCGTTTGGCAGTAATCCGCATACTGACCGTTAAACAGGTCAATCGGAAGGCAGAGAGAAAATGTACCGTCATCATGATCTACGATATAAAATGGTCGGTTTTCTCGGTTAAACCCTTTGATTCGTCTTTCGTTTTCCATTATCTTTTCATCCTTTACATATTTATGCATTTGTTGTGCTTATGTAAGGAGTTTGCGATAAATATGGCCTCTACCTGACTAACAGTAAAGGCCCAGACAATACTTTCCATTGGATTCAAAACTTGATACGGCAGTTCGTCGATGCAAATTTTGAGGGCTGACGATTGATTTTCGTCAGCCCTTCGTGTGTTATTTTTTTCCTTCTCCGTTATCTTTACCTATACCGTTTGTCAGCATATCCTTCAGTTCTGCCATGGACTTATCCTTCAAATCCTCGACTGTATGGGTTGGATGATTCTCGATAATCTCGGAGATTATACGGTACTTACCGGGGGAGATGCTGTAATCATCGGCTTAGGCAAGTTTGTTCCAGAACAGAAAGTATGTTTCACAAAATTTTTGAAGCTCCATATTGCCTCCTTATAGCAATTTGAATTGATTTTTCTCAAACTCCAATAGCCCTTCATCTCTCATCTTGCAAAGCTCATTGGACATCGCGCTTCTGTCCACCGACAGAAAATCCGCAAGCTGTTGACGGTTGAATGGTATGGTGAAGCTTGCGCTGTTCTGCCGCTTGGCCTCCTCGGAAAGATAGGAGATCAGCTTTTCTCTCGTGGTACGCTTGGATATGTGTCCGAGCTTCTGCACGAGTGCTTTGTTTTTCTCCGAAACAGCAAAGAACAGATTTTGTACCACCATTGAATGAAAACGGCACGCCGAGGAACAGACTGTTATGATCCTCCGCACGTCAAAAAAGATGACTGCACTGTCCTCCACGGCAACCACGTCGTTGAGAAGCGCACCGCTTTCGGGGGCGATATAGGCTTCTCCGAACATCTCGCCCACGGCAATACGATTCACGATGGCGCGATTTCCCCAATAATCATCTCGCTGAATATGAAGCTCCCCCGAGACAAGCACCGTGATGTGATTCAGATGCTCACCTTGATGGAGCACGTATTCGCCTTTTTTATATTCGTGAAGTCTTGCATCTAGGCAGGACAGCATGGCATCGATTTCATTCTCGGCAACGCCGGCAAACAGCTTTGTTCTTTTGAGAATTGGAATATATTTCTTCATAAAAATCTCTTTTCTGTTGTAAATACAACCGACTTATTGCTTTTATTGTACTATAATATCGGTGTAAAGTCAAGAGGCTCGAAAGGAGATTTACAAATGATCCATAAAATTATGCGCAAAATTATTAAGATTGACGAAGAAAAATGCAACGGTTGTGGTGCTTGTGCCGCCGCTTGTCACGAGGGTGCGATTGAAATGGTAAACGGCAAGGCACATCTGACCCGTGAGGATTACTGTGACGGGCTTGGCGATTGCCTGCCTGCGTGTCCTACGGGAGCTATCACCTTTGAAGAGCGTGAAGCCCCTGCCTACGACGAGGCTGCGGTTCTCGCATCCAAAGCCAAGAAGGAGAACACACTCCCTTGCGGTTGTCCGGGAACACAATCAAGAGCAATTAAGCGTGATGACTGCTCGTGCAGTAGCAATGCAAGCGTTCCTGCTGTCAGCCGGCTCTCGCAATGGCCTGTTCAGATCAAGCTCGTACCCGTAAACGCTCCCTATTTTGACGGAGCGAACCTGCTCGTTGCGGCAGATTGTACCGCCTACGCCTACGGCAACTTCCATAACGAGTTTATTCGCAATCGAATCACGCTCATCGGTTGCCCCAAGCTCGACAGCGTGGATTACGCCGACAAGCTCACGGCGATTCTTGCGAACAACGATATTCAGAGCGTGACCGTAGTGCGTATGGAAGTACCCTGCTGTGGCGGTATTGAGCATGCCGTGAAAAAAGCGTTACAGACCAGCGGCAAGTTTATTCCATGGAGAGTCATTACGATTACTACGGACGGAAAAATAATCGATTAACGTAGGTTCTATTATGGGAAATCAGATGTTTTGTTTTCAATGCGAACAAACTGCAGGCTGTAAGGCTTGCACGGGAGGAGCCGGTGTGTGCGGCAAGAAAGCGGACACCGCCGAACTTCAAGATAAGCTGACGGGCGCGCTCATCGGTCTTGCCAGAGCCACCGAGGGCAACGAGGAGCTTGTAACCTCAGAAACACACAAGCTTGTATTGGAGGCTCTTTTTACAACGATCACCAATGTGAATTTCAATAACGAAACTATAGCGACACTCATAGATCGAGTCAAAGCAGAAAAAGAACGTCTTGTTCCAAGATGCTTCGGCTGTTCCTCTGCCTGCGGTAGAAATGATGATTATGATATGCAGAGGCTATGGAATGCCGATGAAGATATTCGTTCTCTGAAATCCTTGATTCTGTTTGGCATTCGTGGTGTAGCGGCTTACGCATACCACGCCGCCGTTCTTGGCTATACCGATGAAAGCATCAATAATTTCTTCTTCAAGGCGCTCTTTGCCATCGGTATGGATGATTGGGGAATGGATGAGCTTCTGCCCATAGTTCTTGAGGTGGGCGAGATCAATCTCAAATGTATGGCACTGCTTGACAAAGCCAACACCGAAACCTACGGCAATCCCGTTCCTACCGAGGTTAGCCTCATCGTAGAAAAAGGGCCTTTCATCGTCATATCGGGACACGACCTTTATGACCTCAAACAACTTCTTGAGCAGACCAAAGGAAAAGGCATCAACGTTTACACCCACGGCGAAATGCTTCCGGCTCACGCTTATCCCGAATTGAAGAAGTATGCGCATCTGAAAGGCAATTTCGGTACGGCTTGGCAGAATCAGCAAAAGGAATTTGCAAATATCCCTGCGCCAATCCTCTTTACCACAAACTGCCTGATGCCACCCAAAGCGAGCTATGCCGACAGAGTATTTACTACAGAAGTAGTATCCTATCCCGAAATCGTCCATATTGACGAAGATAAGGATTTCACGCCTGTTATCGAAAAGGCTCTCGCGCTCGGTGGTTATCCCACGGATATGCGCTTCACAGGAATCAACGGAGGCGAAAAGGTTTTGACAGGCTTCGCACACAACACCGTGCTTTCGGTTGCCGATACAGTCATTGAAGCCGTCAAGTCGGGAGCGATCAAGCACTTCTTCCTTGTCGGCGGTTGTGACGGAGCAAAGCCGGGGCGTAATTATTATACAGAGTTCGTAAAGCAAACACCGCCGGACAGCATCGTTCTAACACTTGCTTGCGGTAAATATCGCTTTAACGATCTCGATCTTGGTACGATAGGCGGACTCCCACGATTGATGGATATGGGACAGTGCAACGATGCGTACAGTGCCATCAAGGTTGCCGTAGCTCTCTCCGAAGCGTTCGGCTGCGGAGTCAACGACCTCCCGCTTTCGATGGTGCTTTCGTGGTACGAGCAGAAGGCTGTTTGTATTCTTCTGACTCTCCTGCACCTCGGTATCAAGAACATCCTTCTTGGACCATCGCTTCCTGCATTTGTATCTCCTAACGTGCTGAACTTCCTTGTTGAGAAATTCAATATCGCACCTATTTCAACGCCTGAGGAAGATCTGAAGATGATTATTGGATGATAATATTTTTGTAACTCATAATTTGAGGGCTGACGATTATTTTTCGTCAGCCCTTTGGCATATTGTTCTCCCCGACAAATTCAATTTTATCGGGGAAATTATTTACCTGTTTTTGTGAACTTTTCAACCGATTTGGCTTTTCTTTGGTTACAGCAGACCAATATTTGTTCGGTGCAAGTGGCCTCTACCTGAGTACAGTAAAGGCCTTGGATTTTATTTTTCAAAAAGGGATTGAATTTCTGTTAAAAATGTGATATAATACCTATGTAAGCAACCTTATCAAATATCAAGCCACTTATAATTTTCAAACAACGAGCATTTGAATGCGGTGCCGGGATATTTTTGGAAACTTACAGACAAATGAGTAAAATGTGAAACTCATCAACCCTGCAAAAATGCTCGTCATGGGTTGAGACAATAGTTGCGTGTGACTTTATAGTAGTTCCCCTATGTTTCACAGCTTTACACCACAAAATAAGAGCCATATAAGAGGATGGCTTTGTTTTGGTGCGTGTAGAGCGATAGAAATGGTATCCTGCACGTGCTAACAAGCTCGTGCTTTTTTGTTGGCTCAGAAAGGAGTAATGCTATGAAAAAGGTATCTGGAAAGACACACACCAAGGAGCAACTGGATAACTGGGCTAATCAAAACAACCCTAACAACAAGGCGTATAGGGCTAATGCGAACAACCACAGTAATCAGTTGAACCCCAAACACAAAACCCATCAGCAAAGGCATAATGCCGATAGACGCTATCAAAAAATGGGCTTCGTGGATTGGGCTCCTGATTATCCCGAATATGATTAACAAAGGGGCGAGGACAGGAAACTGTCTTCGCCTTTTTGTGTTTCGTCTATACTGAATTAGTTTTCACTGAATGCGAATTCAGTGAATCCTTTTTTCTTTAATCAGTTGTTCTAACTTTTTCTCACATTCTTCTTCGGTGGCAGCATAAATGTTATAGTATATGCGCTTGCCATCTACAACCGGGCTATACCTGCCCTGCCAACAATTTGGGGACAATTGCTTTATGTATCCAGTTCCACTTCTTCTTTTTTTACCGTGATTGGGAATGTAATCGCGATTAATTTGTAAGTCCGTATTTTCTTCGGTATTTCTTATACCGGCAAATTTTCGATCGATCGTATGAGCAGATTGGTTCTGCATTTCATTCGTTATATGTGTATATGTATCAAGCGAAGTTTCTACAGTGTTATGTCCTAATATATCAGCCACTGTTTTTACATCAATACCATTTTCCAGCGCCATCGTTGCAAATGTATGTCTGATATCATGAAATCGAATATTTCTGCATCCTGCTTTTTCTAGGATACGTTTCAACTTTCGACCACAAGCCTCTGGATCTATTGGATGCGTTGCATCTAAAGGCGAAGGAAACATCCATTCACTGTTAGCTCTTTGTTGATAACCTTTTAATACTCTTAGAGTAATTTTAGTTAGTTTTATTGTCCGCACAGCGCTAGGCGTTTTAGGATTAGAAATTACCATTTCGCCGTTTATCCTTGTATATTGGCGACTCACATTTAGCTCTGCCTTACGTATATTTAAATCGCTCTACTTTAATGCCACCAGTTCACCTCGACGGAGTCCTGTAGTGATGTCTAGAAATAACATCTCAAACATCCCATCGTATTTAGCTTGTACCAGAAGGCGGTAAAGTTCATCGTGAGTTAGTATCGTTATCTTGCCATGTACTTTTGGGGGGAGTCTACATCCATCCGCAGGATTCTTAAATATAAGTCCTTCTTCTATTGCTTTTTTGAGTGCAGCACTACAATGCGAATGTATATGACGAATATGTGAGTTCGACAAACCAGAGCCAAACTTGTTAACGTTAATCAAGCGCCCCTCTGCGATAAGATGAGAATAGAACGCCTGAAGATCATTGTTTTTTAATTCATCCAGTGGAATATTGCCAATCTTCGGAATGATCTGCTTATAGATTCGGTTTCTATATGTTTCTTGGGTGGAGGCTCTTAACCTTGGAGCACAAAATTCACGAAACCAATAATCTATCCACTCTCCAAAAGGCATATGTGAGTCTATTTCTTCGGGCAAGCCCAGTTCCTTTTTTAGCGTTTTGAGCCTTTCCCAACATTCATCCTCGGTCTTTGCTGTAACGTTCCTATATTTTAATTCACCGTCTTCGTTTCGTCCAACTGGAATCCTAGCTCGCCATCTTCCGTTTTTAAGTTTTGATGGTTTTCCTCCGCTTTTTGCCATTCTGCCACCTCCTCTCCAACAAGTTCTTCGAAGAAGCGCCCCATCGTCTTGGCTGCCCCCTTTTGCATTCCGGCAGTAACATGTCCGTACCGATCAAGCGAGAAGCTCGCTTTGGAGTGTCCTAGGATACTTGATAGGGTTTTGGGATCAATACCAGCCGATACAGCATGGGTGGCAAATGTATGACGTAAATCATGGAAACGGATATGTGGCAGCCCAGCTGATTCAAGTATTTTCCTCAATCTTCGCAAAGCTATATCACCCGGCATTGGTTTTGACGTGTCCTTGGGATGAGGGAAAATCCATTCGGATTGAGAAGTCTTTAACCTTTCAATAAGCACTTCATATACGCTCTGAGGTAATTTTATTACTCTCTCACTGTATAATGTTTTTGTCTTTCCTACCTCTCCTTGGTAAGATGCCGATCTATTTACATATAGCTTTTTTTCTACCATATCAAGATCCGACCATTGCAGTGCGCATATCTCACCCCTGTGCAAACCGGTCATGATTTCAAGATAGAAGAAATCGCTCCATGCTTTGTCAGATTGAAGAGCAGATATGAATGTCTTCAACTGTTTTTCGTTCAACACCTGTAGTTCGATCGGTTCTATTTTGGGAATGGTTGTTCCGTTGGTTGGGTTTTTTAGTATCATATTTTCTTTTAACGCATACTCCATTATTTAGTGAAGTAGCATATGGATTCCACGCACCGTGTTTCCGCTTAACCCTTTTCCAAGCTTCTTTACATCCCTACGTCTTCCATTTTCTTTGAGATCATTATACATTCTTTGAACTTGTATTGTTGTAATCTTTGAAATTCGATAATCCCCTAGATACGGATATACATGAAGTTGTAGCATCCCTCTATACCTTGATATTGTCTTAGGACGGATGACATGCACCATGTACTCAGTGAGCCATCTCTCGGACCAATCTTTTAATTTCATTCGTGAATCTGCACTCAAGGTCATTCCATGAAGTTGCTCACGAAAGCGAGTCATTTTCTCAATAACCTCTCTCTGCGTTTTTCCCGAAAAGCACTTAGAAATAGGTTTTCCGTCATCGCTTGATCCAATCGTAATTCGACCTTCCCAATGTTTTCGATCTTTTCGCCACCTTAAGAGCCCTTCACCAGAAGCTCTTCTATTAGCCATTGTCTCTCCCCCTTTCTTGTAGCATAACACTATATCACAAAGTTTGAGAGATATCCAGCGTTTTAAGAAGAGTTATCACTTTAGACATTTTTATTCGCGTTTTTTTACTTGACAACGGCTTCGCTTAGAGTTACAATGCAAGCGTACAGCAGTACACTATTGCAACTTATCTTTAAATTTCAGCTCGTTTATTTCCCCTATTTTTATGATGACAAGGTGCAAAAAAAAATGCACCAATCTGGTGCATAGTTGCAACCAAATGGTGCATAGTTATTTCCCAAGATATTCTCGAAATCGAAAAATATCAGCCAAAAACGCGAGATATTTGCCTTTATTTGCCCAAATCTCATAATTGATTTTATTTTATCTCTTATCAAGAGAGAATAACGGGTTTACAGATAGGAAAATGATCCGTATTATTGATCCATTCCGCAGCTATAAGCGCTTTCGATCAGCGCACGGTCATTGACCACCGCATCGTAGAAGCGGAAGCCACCGGAAAAGTTATAGGCGGTAAAACCGTTGCCTTCCAGAATGCGGCTGGCGATATAGCTGCGAAGGCCGCTCTGGCAGATCACATACACAGGCTTTCCGGGATCAAGCTCTTCAAGCCGCTGCCGCAACTCATCCACGGGAATATTACGAAAGCCGTCGATATGACCCCGTTTATATTCGCCTGCTGTACGGGTATCAAGCAAGGTTACGCTGCCGTCTCGCGGAAGCTTATCCGCGTCTTCAATATGCCACTGCTTCATAACACCGCTCGCGACGTTGTCGATCATAAAGCCAGCCATATTCACGGGATCCTTTGCAGAAGAATACGGAGGCGCATAGGCGAGGTCAAGCTCCTTAAGCTCTGTTGCCCTCATACCTGCACGAATTGCGGTTGCAAGCACGTCAATGCGTTTGTCTACGCCATCATAACCTATGATCTGTGCACCGAGGAGCTTATACGAGTTCTTTTCAAAGACGACCTTCATCGTCATTACCATCCCACCGGGATAATAGCTTGCGTGGCTCATGGGAGAAAGAACAACGGAATCGGTCTCATAGCCCAAGCTCCGCGCTTTCTTTTCACTCACACCGGTTATAGCGGCAGTCAAGTCAAAGATCTTGAGAACGCTACTTCCCTGTGAGCCACCGTAGCGACTGTCAATACCGCAAATATTATCTGCGACGATTCTTCCTTGCTTATTGGCAGGACCGGCAAGAGCGATCAGATCATCCTCACCCGTTACAAAGTTTTTCACCTGAACGGCATCTCCGACTGCATAGATATCGGGAACGGAGGTTTCCATTCTGTCATTGACAACAATGCTTCCCTTCAAACCGAGTTGAAGCCCTGCATCCTTTGCAAGTGCCGTATCGGGTGTGACACCGATTGCCAATGCCGCCATATCCGCGTGGAGTATACATTCTCCGCTCAATGCGACATCAACACCGTTTTTGTGTCCCTTGATTTCTTCTACAGCGTGACCGAAAACAATATTAACGCCTTGTCTTCTCAACTCATTATGAATAAAGGCTGCCATTTCGGGATCAAACGGTTTCATCAACTGATTTCCGTTCTGAACGACCGTAACGTTGATTCCAAGTGCCTTGAGGTTTTCAGCAAGCTCCAAGCTGATAAATCCGCCGCCTGCAAGGATTGCCGTGCTCGGGTGATTGCTTTTCACGTATTCCTTAATTTTGAATGTATCCTCAACCGTTCTGAGTGTGAACACCTTATCTCTTGCGGCTTCGCTCAACTTTGGTATTACGGGCTTTGCACCGGGAGACAGAACAAGCTTATCATAGCTCTCCTCAAAAAACTCCCCGCTCTCAAGATTTTTTACTGTTACCGTTTTACTGTCAGGATTGATGGCAACGACCTCATGGTGAATCTTAGCGTTAATTCGAAAGCGCCTGAAAAAGCCTGCAGGAGATTGCAGAGTGAGGTCGTCGGGATCATTGATCACGTCTCCGATAAAATACGGCAAGCCGCAGTTTGCGTATGAAATAAAGCCGGTTCGCTCGAAAATGACGATCTCCGCCTTTTCGTCGAGACGTCTGATTCTTGCAGCAGCGGTTGCTCCTCCGGCAACACCGCCTACGATAACGATCTTCATAAGCAATAGCCTCCTTTATTTCTTGATTTTTGGTTGATAACGCATCTCGTTGACCAAATAAACTGTTACGAATGCTTTGGGATCGGTCTTACGACAAAATCCATCAGCTTTCGGTACTCGTGCTTATCCACGATCGTAATAACTTCTTTTCGGGGGGTGTTGTCATATGCACCGATAATTTCGTTAAGGGTTGCTCCGCTATGAAGGTCGTGGAGGATAAAACCATCGATTTCATCAAGCTTCGGAGAAATCACACAAACTCTTGTTTAATGCCAGGATGGTTACGAACTGTCCTCATCTATTATACTACAAAGTGCGTTTTTTTTTGCAAGTATTTTCAAGAATTTATATCGAATTGGCTAATATTTTTTAGAAAGGAAAAAACAGCGCAGAGACACTGCCTCCACGCTGTTTTTTGGTGATATTACAGCGTATTTTTAATGCGCTGCAGCAGGAAAAAATTATT
>ULYL01022770.1_pt1 | contig 13811 bp, 7 predicted proteins | sample 1962211 | NCBI WGS metagenome assembly ULYL01 (sample SAMEA4835864, study PRJEB28245) | human gut metagenome | biome: gut microbiome; material: fecal sample | place: Denmark | collected 2008
ACCAGTTAGGTTAGTGTCATGCCCGACACACATAAAAAAACCCCTTTCTCAAAAGAAAGAGGCTTTAACAAACAATTTCTACTTCAAAACTACTAAAAACAATTATCTTGGCAGGTTGAAAGCCTTAGTCATTTCGGCCATTTCCTCCTGGCTCATACCATCAGGTTCAAAACCCATACATTTGGCATCGATATATATCTTTGCACTCTTGGAGAGTACGTCTATCTGGTCGAAGGCGTCCATCACGTCAAGACCCTTGGCGAATACGCCATGCTTCTCCCACATCACTACGTCGTAGTCTTCCAACTCCTTCAGAGTTTCCTCGGCAAGTTCCAGACTGCCTGGCAACTTATATGGCACTATACCCAGTCCGAGCGGACAGAATGCCTTGGTCTCAGGAATCATGCTCCAGAGCAGATTGCTCAGCACGTCCTTGCCCATAAACTTCTTGTTGTGGCTCATGGCAATGAGCTCGATGGGATGAGTATGAACTGTGGCCTTATAGTTGGAACCTTTCTCGATAAGACGGGCATGAACCGACAGATGGCTTGGCAACTCGGATGTAGGCATCACGGCATTGTCGGCAATGATTTCGTAGCTGGCACTATCGTCCAGAATACGAATGACAGAACCATTGTCCATAGGCCAACGAGCCAAGTCGCGCATTCGCTTGCCTGTTCCCTTGCAGAAGAAGTAACAGCCCTTCAGCGCAGGCAGGACAGTACCTATCTGCTTCACTTCGCTGATGGCAGGCAGCGCCTTCATCTCGTCATCAACAAGGTCGGTCACATTAACCGTAATATTGCCACCATTACGCTCAGCCCAACCATTCTGCCAAAGATAGCCAGCTACCTCGGCAATCTTATCCACTTCCTTCTTTAAGGCAGGACGACCCTCTAAAACACTTTTCATTTCTTGATTGTTTGTATTACTGGTTGCAAAATTAACACGAAAATATGACTATCGACCTAAAGTTTTGATATTTTAGCCAAGACTTTTGACAAGTTACAAAAATAATTTGTATCTTTGCACGTATGAATTCATTGAACACCAACAACATCAAATGGAGCGAGAATGTAATCATCGCTGATGCAGACTATATCGACAAGGTGGCATTCGACCTTATCGTAAACTTTGAGCGTATGATCAACCGCCGCATCCAGCCTGCCGACATGGCTCAGTGGGCTGTATGTATTGCCCTCGACGGTGGACTAAGAGAAGGTGAGCACGAGACGCAACTGGTGCTCATACACAGCCAGCAATCGAAGGCGATGCAGAACTTCCGCCCTTCCGACTACGAGAAGGACCTGAATGCCCAGGCCTTCAAGGATCCACGACTGGGCGAGTTCGTCATCTCTTCATATCCTACGGAAGAAAAGATGGTGGGCAAAGACGATTTTCTCGTAGACGTAGCCCGCACGGTTTGCAATGCCAAGGAGGTGAAACGAGTGATGATCATTCCCAACTCGGAGGAAGGCGATGCCTACGACCAGTTGCGCGACATGCTTCGCAAGGTAGACGACGAGAAACGCGTCACTCTCTTTGCCATGCAGCCTCTTCCCGGCGGCAACTTCCGACAAGAAATACTGGGCTATTCGCTGATGAATGCCTTAGGCATATCAGCAAATGAAATAAAATAAGCTGATGAACGTCAGCAAATAAAATGAGCTGATGAACGTCAGCAAATGAAATGATCTAAAACAAGAAATAATAACATTAAACATTTATACTTAAATGAGTAGAGTACTTATGATTGGCGCAGGTGGCGTCGCTACCGTGGCAGCCTTTAAAATTGTCCAGAACCAGGACGTTTTTACAGAGTTCATGATTGCCAGCCGCCGCAAGGAAAAATGCGACAAGTTGGTGAAGTCTATCCACGATAAAGGCTACAAGATGGACATCCAGACAGCCGAGGTGGATGCCGACGATGTGGAGCAGTTGAAAGCCCTCTTCAACAGCTACAAACCTGAGTTGGTCATCAATCTCGCTCTGCCCTATCAGGACCTCACCATCATGGACGCCTGCTTAGCCTGCGGTTGCAACTATATGGACACGGCCAACTACGAGCCCAAGGACGAGGCTCACTTTGAGTATTCATGGCAATGGGCTTACAAGGACAAGTTTGAAAAAGCTGGTCTTTGCGCTATCCTTGGCTGCGGCTTCGACCCTGGTGTTTCGGGCATTTTTACTGCATACGCTGCCAAGCATCACTTCGACGAGATCGAGGTTCTCGACATCGTAGACTGCAATGCCGGCAATCACCACAAGGCTTTCGCAACCAACTTCAACCCAGAAATCAACATCCGTGAGATTACCCAGAAAGGTCTGTGGTATAAGAATGGTGAATGGATTGAGACCGACCCTCTGTCTATCCACAAGCCTCTCACCTATCCTAACATCGGTCCTCGCGAGAGCTATCTGATGCACCACGAGGAGCTGGAGAGCCTGGTAAAGAACTATCCTACCATCAAGGAGGCTCGCTTCTGGATGACATTCGGTCAGCAGTATCTCACCTATCTCGACTGTATAGAGAACCTCGGCATGAGCCGCATCGACGAGATAGAATACGAGGCTCCATTGGCAGACGGCTCCGGCAAGACTGCCAAGGTGAAGATCGTACCACTGCAATTCCTCAAGGCCGTATTGCCTAACCCTCAGGACCTCGGCGAGAACTACGACGGAGAGACCTCTATCGGTTGCCGCATCCGCGGAAAGAAGGACGGCAAGGAGCACACCTATTATGTTTACAACAACTGCAAGCATCAGGAAGCATACAACGAGACCGGCATGCAGGGCGTAAGCTATACCACGGGTGTGCCAGCCATGATCGGCGCCATGATGTTCCTCAAGGGCATCTGGAAGAAACCAGGCGTATGGAACGTTGAGGAGTTCGACCCAGATCCATTCATGGAGCAGCTCAACAAGCAGGGATTGCCTTGGCACGAGGTGTTCGACGGCGACTTGGAGATTGACTAATCATTATCAAAATACCCCCTTAGTGACGGCGAAGACAGAAAGGTACTATTCATACCAAGCCGTTTTTATCGTTACTAATTCATAAAACATTAGAAAGATATGGCAAAGAAAGATGAAATAAAGGAAGGAACCCTGAGCCCCAACGAGGGTAAGCTGAAGGCCCTTCAGGCTGCCATGGCCAAGATAGAGAAAGACTTCGGTAAGGGATCTATCATGAAGCTTGGCGACGAGCACATTGAGAATATAGAGGTGATTCCTACTGGAAGTATCGCCCTCGATATGGCCTTGGGCGTAGGCGGCTACCCCAAGGGACGAATCATTGAAATCTATGGTCCGGAATCTTCTGGTAAGACCACACTTGCCATCCATGCCATCGCAGAGGCTCAGAAAGCTGGAGGTATTGCCGCATTCATCGATGCCGAGCATGCCTTCGACCGTTTCTATGCTGCCAAGTTGGGCGTAGATGTTGACAACCTGTGGATTTCGCAGCCCGACAATGGTGAGCAGGCGCTTCAGATAGCCGACCAGCTGATCAGTTCGGCTGCGGTAGACATCGTCGTCATCGACTCTGTGGCTGCCCTGACTCCTAAGAAGGAAATTGAGGGCGACATGGGTGATAATGTTGTAGGACTCCAGGCCCGACTGATGAGCCAGGCTCTGCGCAAGCTCACTTCTACCATCAGCAAGACCAATACCACCTGTATCTTCATCAACCAGTTGCGCGAGAAGATAGGTATCATGTTCGGAAATCCTGAGACAACAACGGGTGGCAATGCCCTGAAGTTCTACGCTTCTGTACGCCTCGACATCCGTAAGGCTACAGCCATCAAGGATGGCGATAATGTTATCGGAAACCTGGTGCGCGTAAAGGTGGTCAAGAACAAGGTGGCTCCTCCTTTCCGCAAGGCTGAGTTCGACATCATGTTTGGCGAAGGCATCAGCCACGCAGGCGAAGTTTTCAATCTGGGCGTGGAGCATGGCATCATCAAGAAGAGCGGAAGCTGGTACAGCTATAATGGCTCCAACCTGGGACAGGGTGCCGACCCGACCAAGCTGATACTGAAGGACAACCCTGAGCTTCTCGAAGAAATAGAAGCCAAGGTACGCGAGGCGCTTGCCAATGCAGAATAAGTAAGATATTGTTTGCCCTCATGACAAATACTACACATGATGGCAGCTCTATAAAGAAATAAGAAATCCCCGACAGTTAGGATATTGCTTCCTACTGTCGGGGATTTCTTATTTCATTCTTCTTATTTCATACATCTCTCACAGAAGACGATAGGTAAAACATTGCCTACCAGCATCTATGCGCAACACTGAGATGCCTGATGCTGATCCTTGTAGGGTAAGGACGGCATGTTTTCCGTCGGCTGAAGTGGTCTGCTGAAGCAGTCGACCAGCCATATCATATAGTCGCAACGACTTTAGTTCTGTCCCCGAAACGATGATTCTACCACCCTCTCGCTTGATGGTGAAAGAAGGTGCTATTATAGCTACAGTCCCTATGGACGTTGGAGTACCTTGTGAGAGTGTTAGGATATCCCCCTTACGATGCAGGTAATAGGTGGTGGACTGCGGATCAGCAAGTTCTACCTGCTGCCCGTCTATCTCACCCATCACCATCACACGATAGGTATGCCCATCTTCCCATGACAGGTCGCCCTTACGCAGCCAATAACTAAAGAGAGGCACAGACATAGTCGACGAGATAGACACCCAGTCATCAATGCCCTTAACCTGCGTCTTTTCGTGGGTCATCATGTCTTCGCAGAACATTGATACATTTCCTTCATAGTTACGACCTTCAGACGTACGCAGCAAGACAGCCATTTTGAAGAGAGATATTTTCGACACATCAACGCTGCCTGATTCTATTTTTTCATGCGAGTCATTAGCAAAAAAGACTTCTACCTGATCCAAGAGAGGCTTTTCCTGTGCCTTGAGCACTTCGATATAGGCAGCATCCTTATCGTGAATAAGGTTGACGGGATAAACCACCGTCTCTTCCGCATCAGCCGACAAAAAAAGTTGCACTTCATAACGTCCTGGAGTCATGCTGCTTGGCAAAGAAAGAACGATGGGAATCTCAGCTTCGGTAAAGCCCTCTATCTCGGTCAACTCATCCACACGAGTATCGAGCACTACCGCCTTCCTATCGTCGAGCAGCCGCACCCTCAGATAACAGTCGCGAGGCACACCATTCAGGTTTTTCAACGTAAAAAAGGTCAATACCTTTCCACCCTGCTCTACTTGACCTGAGAGCCTGGGCTGCGACATCAACTGAAAAACAACATCAGTAGAACATATTTCAGAGATGCGACCTCGTCCATCAGATAGTTCCACCTCTATGATGGGAGCCTTCTTCATCGCGAAGAATTCATCCCACGAACCATCCTCTCGTTGAGCTACACATACAGGGACCAACCGATAATAACCATTTTCCAAACCTGTAAGTTTCATTTTTACAGACTGAACTTGATTGACAAGATAATCGCTTCCCATAAACCCTGCATCGCTTCCACTATAGAGTCGTTGAGTAAAACCGCCTATAGCGTGATCGTCGGTATAAGCCACCTGTCGGCATGTACCCTCAGCATCATAAACAGCTATGCCCACATCACCCTTGAAAGGCTTACCCTTATTGACAAAAGAGTTCATCTCGATGGTCAACGACTGAGAAGCAAGGAAGCTTTTATCTTCTGCATCCTTTAGAAGAACAGCCCCACCCTCATTAAACATCAACTGAGGAGATGACTCCAAAAGTCCACGCTCTATTGCGGGATATTTGCCATTATTGGGATGTGCCAAGATGGCCATAATAGCACGATTGAAGGCCAAGGGCTTGCCTTGGAACTCGCTTCCCGTCTGTGAGAGGCTAAGATTGGTGAGCGAATAGTAGGCATCGCCCTGTCCATCCCATCCAAAATTCATGTGGAAAAGACCATTCTCATCAAACCCATCAGTTACCCAAGCATGACCAGAAGCATTACCTGCAGGACGACCTTCCAGATAAACAGGACAACCATTAAGTAATTCCTGCCGCAAGATCTGCGCAAAACGAGTCGGACCTTCGACAGCCTTGGTGACATAAGCCGCAGTATAGTCGAAATTTTTCTGAAGAGCCTGATACGCAAAAATACCTTGTGTACCACTTGAAGCTGGGGTGTACTGCATGAAGGAAGCTACCCCCACATCGTTCATCAATAAGGCTACAGCATCCTCTTGCTCCTTTGTCGCAGATACAGGATAATTATAATCGGGCAGCATATTCGCCCAATCGTAGTGCGACTGACTAAAGTCTGCACTCTTCATCGTATTATAATAGGTGACGCGATATTCATTTTTACCACTCCCCTGAGCAGGCCATTGATAGTAATACATCATCTGGGCCACCGCTGTTGCCACACACCCACTATAGGGATAACCCGTCTGAGCATTAAACGGATGCGACTGTCCCCACTTGCTTTTCAACAAGGGAGATACGGTCTTCGAGAACAACCCCGAACGGGCTTTTCTCTGCACCATCACCCGCCCTTCTTTCAGCACATCATACGTTTGGCGATAAGCCTCCAGGAGTAGCTTTACACCAGGATTAGCCTGTAGTGTATCGAGGGTTCCCTCGGTGCTATAGGCCAACACATCGCCCATATCATCGTCACCAGCAACAACGACAAAACCTTTGCCCTGTGCATCGTTATAAATATAATAAGGTGACAAGGCTGCAGGGCGAAGTCCCTTTGCCCGTGCTTGAGCCTTCACGTCGCGAGACAGGGTGATGTACTTCTTGGCTATCTCTACAGCTTGTTTCGGATAGACATCTTTGCCATAAGCAGCTTGGCAGACGGCTACTAACATCCACACGACCAGCGAGCATATCACTGTCAGGGAGCAGCCATCATCCAAGGAGTAGTGTTTATTCAACATATTTCTATTACGTATTCTTCGAATTATAGGAAAGCAATGGTCAGACCAGCCATCACGATGCTGACCATTGACATGAGTTTGATAAGAATGTTGAGCGACGGACCGGAAGTGTCCTTGAACGGGTCGCCTACGGTATCGCCCACAATAGTCGCCTTGTGGTTCTCGCTGCCCTTTCCTTCAAAGCTTCCCTCTTCTATCATCTTCTTGGCATTGTCCCATGCGCCTCCCGAATTGGACATGAACACAGCAAGGGTAAAGCCTGCTGCCAGACCGCCGGTGAGAAGTCCGAGAACTCCAGCCACACCCAACACAAGACCCACAACGATAGGAATAATGATGGCGAGCAAAGAAGGTATGATCATCTCGCGTTGTGCGCTACGGGTACTTATCTCCACACATCGACCATAGTCAGGCGTAGCTTTGCCTTCGAGTATTCCCTTGATTTCACGGAACTGCCGGCGAACCTCCTGAACCATCGATTCTGCAGCACGGCCTACTGCTCCCATGGTCAAGCCACAGAACAGGAATGCTGCCATGGCTCCGAGGAATGCTCCAACTAAAACCTTAGGATTGATGAGGTTTACCTGGAAGAAGTTGATGAAATCTATTGTTGTTGCATTCGAAGGATCGAAGACATTGCCAGCTGCGTCTACATACTGTTTTCCGTTCTCTACGGCACGTATCATGGCTATCTTGATCTCCTCGATGTAGGATGCAAGAAGGGCAAGAGCCGTCAGAGCAGCCGAACCGATGGCAAAGCCCTTGCCTGTGGCAGCTGTCGTATTGCCCAGGGCATCGAGCGCATCAGTACGCTCACGAACCTCCTTGCCCAATCCGCTCATCTCAGCATTTCCGCCAGCATTGTCGGCTATAGGTCCATAGGCATCTGTGGCAAGTGTAATGCCGAGAGTCGACAGCATGCCCACTGCCGCGATGCCGATACCATAAAGGCCGGTGCTGATAGATTTGGCCGACAGCGACATATCGAAGCCATTGGCACAAAGATAACTCAGCATGATGGCTACAGAGATGGTGACAACGGGAATCATGGTGGAAATCATTCCCGTGCCTATACCTTTTATAATAACTGTGGCAGGGCCTGTCTGCGATGCCTCGGCTATCTTCTGTGTAGGCTTATAACTCTGAGAGGTGTAATATTCTGTTGCCTGTCCGATGATGACTCCAGCCACAAGACCGCTGATGACCGAGAAAGAAAGGCCGAGCCAGTTCTCTATGCCCAACAGATAGAGAATGGCGAATGTGGCAACGGCTATAAGTGCCGCGCTGACATTGGTGCCAAGTCCCAACGAGTGGAGAAGCTCTTTCATGGAAGCGCCTTCCTTGGTACGAACCAAGAAGATGCCGATGAGAGACAGGAAGATGCCGATGGCTGCAATAACCATAGGTGCGATGACGGCACGCAGCTGCATATCGCCATTCATGGCAAAAGCCGTGGCTCCCAAGGCGGCTGTCGACAATATCGAACCGCAATAGCTCTCGTAGAGGTCGGCTCCCATTCCTGCCACATCGCCCACATTGTCGCCCACATTGTCGGCTATGGTAGCTGGATTGCGAGGATCGTCTTCAGGAATATTCGCCTCTACCTTGCCCACGAGGTCGGCTCCCACATCGGCAGCCTTGGTATAAATTCCTCCTCCCACACGGGCAAAGAGTGCCTGGGTGGAGGCACCCATGCCAAAGGTCAGCATGGTGGTGGTAATGGTGACAAGGGCTGTGGCCTCTCCTTCGTACACCGCATTAAGAACAATAAACCAGATGGCAATATCGAGCAAACCGAGTCCCACCACCACGAGCCCCATCACGGCACCGCTCCGGAAGGCTATCTTCAGACCTTTGTCCAGTCCGGTGCGTGCACCATGAGCTGTACGGGCAGAAGCATAAGTAGCGGTCTTCATGCCAAAGAATCCTGCCAAACCAGAGAAGAGTCCGCCGGTGAGGAAGGCAAAGGGCACCCATGGATTCTGCACCTTCAGCACATAAGCCATGAAGGCGAAAACAATGGCGAGAACGACGAAGACGGCCGTCACCACCTTGTACTGCTGCTTGAGGTAAGCCATAGCACCCTTTCTTACATGCTCTGCAATTTCTTTCATCCTGTCTGTTCCCTCATCCTCCTTCATCATGGTGCGGAAGAAGAACCATGCCATTCCCAATGCCACAACGCTGGCTATTGGAATGAGCCAAAATACTAATGGAATGCTGTTCATAATGCTATATTTGTTGGTTAGTAATAATTCCATTTGCTCGTTGGTGTATAACGATGGTGCAAATATAAGAAAATTATTAATACGAAAGAGGAAAAACTGAATATTTATTTTATGACACTTAATGACACACTTCGATAAACAAAGAAAATCCTAACTACTTAGCAAGCAGTCAGGATTTTATCATGTGCGCCTGATAGGACTCGAACCTACACGGCCTGAACCACTAGATCCTAAGTCTAGCGCGTCTACCAATTTCGCCACAAGCGCATTTGCGAGTGCAAAGATACAACTTATATTTCAATTAGAAGAAGAAAAAGACAAAAAACTTGGAAGTTGCTTGCTTTTTCGCAATTTTATTACTATTTTTGCAAACTGAGATAATGGTGCGAATCTATACCTCAAAGAACTTTAGCAAGTTCTGTTACAATTACTTCCCAACTTGCGAAGCCAGAATTACTAACCCAAAAAGATGATATCACAGATGAATATACCAACTATTTTTACCCAGGTAGAGTTTTTCTACTCATTGGCATGCTATACTGTCATCCTGTCTGGCACATTCTGTGCCATAGTAAGATGGTGTCACATGTGCCATCCTTTCGACAAGCAGGGCGATTACTTTTATCCTGCTCGCCGGCAGATGACTTTCTTCTATGCTGCCACCGCCTTGCAGTTGCCATACGTACTGTGCCCCGCTGATCCCGGAACATGGTTTTTCGCACGAAGCTTTGGCATTCTTTACTATCCCGTATGCTTTGCCATGCTCTACCACCGCTATTTCCAAATGGGAAAGATGTGGCGAAAGGTGTCGTCCATCTTCTATTTCCTCACCCCCTTTCCTGCTGCTCGGAGGTTTGTTCACCATTGTGGTTTTCCATGCGGAGGAGATTCTTCTGCCCTACAAACTGCAATGGGAATGTGTCGTAGGAGGCATGAGCATCCTGCTGTCCATACGTATGACAAGAGTAGGCAGATGGCTCATCAGGAAGGTTGACGAATACCACACACTGAACTTCTCGAGTGATTCCGACTTTCCTTTTGCCTTCGCCAAGAAGATACTTTACCTGCCCGTGATGTGGCTCTTGGTGATGTGGACCCAATTCCTCGTTGACAGCCAACTGCTGAAAGCCTTCATCGACCTGCTCCTTGCAGCATGGCAAATACGATTCCTCTGCAGAATTCTGCATCCCAACAAACTGATTCATTCTGCACAGGGACAGGAAGGCATGGACACGATAGCGCAGGACAACATGGAACGAGTTCTTAAAGAAACTGAATTCTTCGAACAAATAGTGCAGTCGGCAGACAACCAAACAATGGAGGAAACAAATATCAAAGATATAGAAAATGCCGACGACGAACTGGAACTACAGGAGCGCAACAGAGAAAACAGCAGGTTGCAGATAAAACAGGAAAACTGGGAGTCGGTAAAGAACGAGGTGCTGACCATCGTAAGCCGCAGATATCTGGAACCCAGCCTGAAGCGAATAGAAGTGGTGCGCGATGTCAGTTCGATGAACCACACTCTGGCAGGCACCTTCATCACACAAGTGGGATTCTACAGACTGGTCAACGCTTTCCGCATCCGTCATTACGAAAGGCTGATGGCATCCGACTCTTCTGCCAACATAGGACAGGAAGCCGCTGCCGAGCTGTGCGGTTTCAAGAACAGATGGGGACTCACCAATGCCAGAAAGCGACTCAAAGACTTCGACTACGACCTGATAGAGAAGTATGTGAACTGAACTTTTTAGCTTTTTACTCAACTTTCGCTTTACTCAACTTTCTTATTTACGGAAGTTCTGTAATTGTTTTCAGTTCGTTATGAATTTGTTATGACTCTTGTAGAAAAATCTCCGTTCCGTGATACGGAATGGCCGTTCCGTATCACGGAATGGCGGTTCCAAACTACGGAATGCACGTTCCGTATCACGGAACGGAGATTTTTATAGCTAAAACAAAACATTTATGCAGTAAAAGAATAAGATTTCTGTGGTTTAACGATTTAAGTTGCCCACTCTAAGCAGTTGTGCAGAATAGTTTCCTTAACCGTATGGAGGAAAAAATGATATAAAAAGCACAACATAGGTACAAAAACAGCTTGAAAGAAGCAAAATCGACGTGAACGTGCGGTGGATTTAGTTAAAAAATACTGAATCCACCGCACGTTCACGTTAAAAAACTGAGGTTCACAACAAAAAACTGAGGTTCACTCCCGTTGATTAGTTTTTACTTATTTTTGCAGTCGAAAGTAATAACCTATTTTATTAACTGCTTCCCTTTTTTATATTTATATTGTAATAAGATATATGAAAGTAAATATATTTAAAAGGTGTATAAGGAAAAGTGGAGCTTAAAACCTAAATTAATTATGAAAAAGAAGTTTTATCCTATGTTGCTCATAGCAGCCTTGAGCTTGTCGGCATGTACGGACGTAACTGAACCTACTGTCGATTATGGTGGAAACACATTTATCAATGACTACTCGGCACTGGTAGATGCAGTCAATAACTTGAACAAGACGCTGAAAGAGCGCTTTGATGCCCTCAACACATTGTTGAGAGACGGCATGGCAGACATCAAGGTGGCAGTAGAAGCCAATACTGGTGCCATCACCATATTGAGCGAGAACACCAAGAACGGTCTGAAAGACATCAACACATCTCTGTTTAATGGTTTCGAGGCATTGAGCCTGCAGATGACCACACTCACCGGACAGATTACTGCCCAGGGCGAGGCCATTGTATACGCCATGAACCAGAACGGAGATATTCTGCGCCTGCAGATTGACACCACTGGCAAGCTTATCTCAGCCCAGATATTGGCTTCTGGCAATGCACTCGTAGACGTGATCAACAACCAGGGCAACACCATGGCTGAGCGCATAGCAGCCTTGACAGCTGCCGTGAAGGGCGGATTGGCCGACATCAAGGTGGAGATCAACAACAACACTGGTGCCATCACAGCACAGGGCGAGAGCCTGAAGGCTGGTCTCAACACCATCAACACGACAATCTTCAATGGCTTCACAGCCATCAAGACCACTATAGACGATAATGGTGACAAGATTGTGACCGCTTTGAACGAGAATGGTGAGGTTCTGCGCCTGCAGATTGACACCACTGGCAAGCTCCTCAATGCTACCTTAATAGCTAACGCCGAGGCTATCATCAAGGCTATCAACGACCAGACTTCTACTATGAAAGAGCGCTTCAATGCTCTGACCACAGCTATAGAGACAGGTCTGAAGGACATCAAGGTGGAAATCAACAAGAACACAGGTGCCATCAAGCTCCTCGATGACAATACTCAGGGTAGCTTGGGCAATATCAACACCAGCTTGCTCAAGATAGACGAAACTCTCTTGAACGGTTTCACAGCTATCAAGACCACAATGAACGAAAATGGCGATAAGATTGTGACCGCTATGAACAAGAATGGAGAGGTTCTGCGCCTGCAGATTGACACCACAGGCAAGCTCCTCAATGCTACTATCATAGCTAAGGCTGATGCCATCATCCAAGCAATCAACGACCAATCAAATAGTCTGGCTGAACGTCTCAATGCACTCACCTTAGCCGTACAGACTGGTCTCGCTGACATCAAGGTAGAGATAGACAAGAACACGGGTGCCATCAAGTTCCTTGAGGAGACAACAAAGACTGGTCTTGCTCAGATCAACACCACGCTTGTTAATGGTTTCACCAAGCTGAATACCAAGATTGACAACCACGGTAAAAAGATCGTGACTGCTATTGGTCAAATGAGTGATACGTTCGAAGCACAGAGCAAACTGCTCCGCCTCACCATCGACACCAGCGGTAATCTCATCGCAAGTCAGCTCAAGAGCAGTATCCTCGATCTCGTTACAGAATTGAAGAGCCAGACTATTACTTTGGGTAGCAAGATAGATGCCATCAACACCACCGTTGGTGCAGGACTCGCAAAGATTGAGGTTGTCAACGACAAGATCAACACCACGCTCGACCTCCGTCTCACAGCAGTGGAGAACAAACTTGGAAACAACAACACTTCACTTGGCGAGATCAAGACAGAACTCAGCAACCTGAAGACCGCCATCGACAATGTGAACACCAACATCACCGCGGGCTACACAGCAGTAAAGGGTAGCATCGATGACATGACTGGACAACTCACCGTTAAGTTGAGTGACAACACAACAGCCATTGTCAACATGGAGAACGGCATGAAGAACCAGCTCATCGCTCTGAAGCAAATGATAGAGCAGCAAGGCGGCAAGATCGTTACTGCCATCGGCACAAATGGTGACGTCATCGTAGCAGCAGTCAACGAACAAGGCGGCATTATCGGAACAGCCATCACCACACAGGGTGGAGAGATTAAGGGCTCTATCACTGGTTTGGAGAACGGCATCAAGAATGCCATCACCCAGCAGACTACCGACATGAATCTCAAAATCGCAGGAGTGGTTGATGCCATCACAGCACAGACCGCCGCTCTCAACACTGCTATCGCTAAAGGAGTTAGCAAGGTTGTAAAATCTAACACCAAGTTGCAGAAGGCCCTTACTAAAGCCATCGGTGAGCTGAAGGACAAGCAGGACGCCAACTCACAGGCCATGCTGAAGCAACTGGAAAAGATGGCTGCCGACAACGGCATCTATCAAGATCCAGCCGACAAGACCTCTGTATACATGGA
>ULYL01003762.1_pt1 | contig 13772 bp, 9 predicted proteins | sample 1962211 | NCBI WGS metagenome assembly ULYL01 (sample SAMEA4835864, study PRJEB28245) | human gut metagenome | biome: gut microbiome; material: fecal sample | place: Denmark | collected 2008
TTGTCGTCCGTTCGTCACCAACTAATATTCAATTAAACAACGATATAGGTACTATAATGAAATCTTCTTAGCCGTCGTTCCATTTTGATTGCATTGGATAGTTCGGCAAATGCACCTACCTGTACCTTGTAGTAACCATCTTCATATATTATAAAGGCTGGGAAGCCATCTATAAGTAGAGAGTTTAATAAGCGGTCTGCATTATCTTTATTGTGGTATGCACCAGTCTGAACCCGGTAGAGAGGCTGATGTATATATGAATTATTGCAGGTGTTGCTGCAGGAGTTATTGTGTAGGCTGTTGCAGGAGTTATCATTGCAGAGATTATATCCGGTGTCAGCAGTATAATTATCAGAGTTGTTAATACCTTCTGTAATACTTTCTGTCTCTGTTTTTGGAGTTATATCATATCTATAAGAGGCATTATCACTATTAATAGAACTGCTTGTGCCGATGAAATTACCGGAATTATAGGAACTGCCGGAATTATAAGAATTGCCGGAGTTGCCGAAATTACCGGAATGGCCGGAATTTCCGAAACTACTAGAATCATAGAAAGTACTAGAAGCTCCTAAATTGCTGGCATTGCTGGAACTGTTGATATTGCTGGCGTTGCTGGAATTATTGGTATTGTTGGAGCTGTTGGTATTGTTGGAGCTGTTGGTATTGTTGGAACTATTGGTATTATTGGAACTGCTGGTATTATTGGAGTTGTTAGCTTTGTTGTAGCTGCTGTTTGAATGGTGAGTATTAGAGTTGCGTGAACCAATAGGGAGGCTTTCTAATATTCCATCAGCTATAGCATTTGCAACCTTATCGAATTCCTGGTCAAATATATAATTATCTTTTTCATTATTTATAAAGCCTGCTTCAACAAGGACAGCTGGCATCTTAGTTCTCTTAAGTACCACAAGATTTTTCCGGGTATCAACTCCCAGATTCTTAAATCCAACATTCTCAAGCTGGTTGTTTATGTTTCTTGCAACCTCTGACTTAAGTCCTGAATCATTGTATACAAGGGTTTCAACACCAGAATACTGGTTGGGCTTTTCAGAAGAGTTTCGATGTATTGACACGAAAAGATCAGCGCCTGAGTTGTTAGCATCAGTTGCCTTTTTAAAAGGTGTCTCATATTCGTCGTTAGTTCTTGTATAGAAAACATCAATTCCATTTTTTTTAAGAATATCGCCGACGGCCAGAGTAAGGTCGAGTGTATCATCTTTTTCCTGTCTGCCATTATAAACAGCACCAGGATCGCTGCCACCATGACCTGCATCAAGAGCTACTTTATATTTTGACATATCCGCTCCTAAGGGAATTATCATTTTATTTTATTCATAAAAATATATAAAGATACATATAATAATGAAAAAATATTGATTTTTGTATATAGGTGTATACAGAATGGGGGTATAATGGTGTATGTTCATACTATGGAAACACCACAGGATATGATAGATAAAGGGAAGATGCACATAAATGTATATGATAAACAGCAGGGAGCACCGCTTGCAAATGCAAGAATCACTCTGTCATACACAGGTAATCCGGATTCGATAATAAATGAACTTGTAACGGATTCAGAGGGGGCGGTTAATCTTGATGAACTTTTAGCACCACCGATAGAGTACAGCATGGAGCCAGGGGAAAAACAGCCATTTGCAGAATATACGATTGATGTCAGTGCCAACGGATATGAGGAGACTAACATATCTGGAATAGATGTCTTTTCAGGGGAAACGAGTATACAGGATGTATATCTTAATGAAAATGAGTATACAGTTGCGGGAGATAACATAGTTATTCCGGTTAATACCCTGTATGGAAACTATCCAGCCAAGATACCAGAGAGTGAGATAAAGCCACTTAACCAGTCTGGTGAGATAGTACTAAGCCGTGTTGTTATTCCTGAAACTATAGTTGTGCATGATGGTGTTCCTACTGATTCAACGGCGCTTGATTATTATGTCAGGTATAAGGATTATATTAAAAATGTTGCAAGCAGCGAGATATATTCAACATGGCCAAGGCAGACGTTAGAGGCTAATATACTTGCAATCATGTCATTTACATTGAACAGGGTGTATACAGAATGGTATAGAAACCAGAGTTATAATTTTACTATAACATCTTCAACAGCATTTGATCATAAATGGGTGAATGGCAGAAATATATTTGAGAGTATATCAAATGTAGTAGATGAAATATTTGATAATTATCTTTCACGTCCGAATGTTAAGCAGCCAATACTTACACAGTACTGTGATGGAAAAAAATCAAGCTGTCCGAACTGGATGACACAGTGGGGAAGTAAGTATCTAGGTGACCAGGGATATTCATCAATCGATATATTAAGATATTATTATGGCGATGATATGTATATAAATACAGCAGAGCAGATACAGGGTATTCCTTCATCATGGCCTGGTGCCAATCTTGATATAGGGTCATCGGGTCAGAAAGTAAGACAGCTTCAGGAGCAACTGAATCTCATAGGAGATTATTACAAGGCTATACCACCATTGTCAGTTGATGGAATATATGGAGAGCAGACAGCAGAAGCGGTAAGACAGTTTCAGAGGATTAACAATATGCCACAGACAGGAGTCGTTGATTTTCCGACATGGTACCGTATATCAGACAGATATGTGAGACTGTCAGGCATAGCTGAGCTTATGTAAGCGGGCATGATATAGTCTGGATTATGGAAATGTTGTCTTTAAACAGTATTGAAATAGTATTATAGTACTGATATTATGATGATATAAAGTAATGTGTACAAATGAAAGAGGCGAAAGATATATGAGGTATAAGATAAGTGATCTTGCAAAGCTTCTTGGCGTATCTACAAATACGGTGAGAAGATATGAGGATATGGGTTATATATCTGCTGTAAGGGATGAGAACAGCGGATACAGGTATTACGATGATGATGGAGTGTTTGGTGTGCTCAATGCTAAAATGCATATAAAGTATGGTTTTACGCATGAGCAGATAAGTAAAATGCAGAATTATACGCTTGATGAAACTATAGAGGCATGTCAGGAACGTATGCAGCAGTTGGATAAGCAGATAGCCTATATGACGTATTTAAGACACAGACTTAAGGATGACTGTTTGCTTATGAATAAGGCGGCCTCTAATACAGATATATATGAAAAACAAAGTCTTCCTATGTATTATGTCTTATATAAGAATGGCGGAAAGCTGCTTCAGGAGCCAGAAAGACTGGAGCAGCTAAGCGAGTTTTTATACAATTCACCAGAAATACAGCATATATACATAATTCCTGAGAGTGAGATGAAAGCAGGACGTTTTACTATAAGCTGTGGTTATTCGATTAAGGAAGAGCATCTTGAAAAGTATCATCTTCATATTAACCAATATGCACAGAAGTATATTCCTAAGCCATCAGTTATGGGTATATCAAAGGTGCCGGCAAAGTTAAGCAATATATATGATCACTCACAGGATGAGATTAAGGAGATTATGATAGGGCGTCACCTTGCGTATATGAAAGAGCATAATCTTGTCCTTGATGGTGATATAACAGGTATAGTTATAACAAAGGTTAAGGATGATGATAGTGATGATCATGTGATGTATATCCTTATGAGTGTTCCTGTACGGCATGAAAAACAGTGAATTATGAGATAATGAGCGCAAAAGAAAAGGAAGCGGCTGCGAAGCAGACATTTACTTTTCTTGCGCCATTAACGAACGAACAGCCATGCGAAGCAGGGCGGGATAGCGCATAGCGCGGGTTCGTGAGTGTACGGGAAGACAAAGAGTGAATTATGATATGTTATGTTCACATATAAAAACAATTCTTTGTTAAGTATGTAAAAGATATTGACCTTGACATTGGTTCATACTTTATAGTTTGTATTATGGATATCAAAAAGGTTTTATAAACAGACCCTGACAGTATCCATGCAGATATATAATGTTATAATGCCTTTAAAGGCAGAAATGGAGGTCAATATGCGCAAAACAACTAAAAGACGTCTTAGCAGTCTTTTGTGTGCAGTACTTATGCTTGTTACAAGCATAGACGTAACTGCATTTGCAGCAGAATCAAAAGCGTCAACAAGAAAGATTGACGTATGGGATATTGGCACAGTACAGGAAGCAGATACAGATAAGTATAATAATCATATTACTGCTGCTGACTGGGAGAATTGTGACAATGTTTCAAAGGATGGTAAATTCGTTGCAGGAGAAACAACATTTGGTGATCTTACAATCAATCATAATGCCAATGACAGATTGTTCTCGGCATCAGGCAAAAACTATGGAAGCAATGCGTTAGCAACAACAGCATATGATGATGGATATACAGCATCCGGTATGTACTACTGTAATGGTACAGGAGGAGAAGGAAGAAGATACATTGCTATTAACAATGTAGAAGCCGGAGATAAGATAGTTGTATACATGGCATCAAGCAATGCTGCTAATGGAACACTTCTTTTTAAGTATCTTGGTGAAGATAATGAACAGGTAGAAAAAGCAAGCTTTACTAACAAGGGAGCTAAGTATGAATTCGTAGCTAAGTATAGTGGTTCATATAAGGTGTATACAGATGCAGCAGCAGGAAAACCTATATATAACAGGGTGGTAAGAATTCCGGGAGTAAAAGTCAGTGGAACAATAGAAGGCGTACAGGTAAGCGGTCTGAAGGTTTTATTTAAGGATGATGTTAACGATATCACATATGATGCAGATGTAAAAGGCAATACATTTACAGCTACACTTGCAGCAGGTTGTGATTATACAGCAGTTTTATCCGGAGTAGCAGGATATGGATTTTCCGCTGATACAAAGAATGTTACAACAACTGTAGATGAAGCTCTGACAGGCAAGATAGGAGTTACATTAAAGGTAGAAGAAAAGAAAGTATATACATATACAGGAAAGGTTACAGGATTTGCAGCAGATTATGATACATCGGGATTATCAGTTAAGCTCGTAGCAGACCCATCTTCATTAGCAGATGATGTAGTTCTTAAGCTTGATGATAACAAAGCTTTCAAAGCAACACTTGAGCCTGATGTTAAGTATACAGTTGAGCTTAGTGGAGTTAATGATTATGAAGTAGCTGATGGCAAAGAGGTTACAGGCCAGACAGATTACTCTAAAGATATAAGTGTTTCTGCTAAGAAGTTATATAAGGTAACAGGTAGATTTACAGATATAGATGCTAATGCAGCAGTTACAGATATTAAGTTTATCAATGTTGATGACAAGTATGTGTATACAGGAAAGGTTACATCAGATGGATATGAAGTTTCTTTAAGAAATGGTTCATATGAAGTTGAAGCAGCAGTTGATGGATATAGAACAACAACACATATAGTAGTCAATGATGCGGATGTAACTAAAGACATCTTAATGGTGTCAACCAAAGATAAGGAACAGATTGAAAGAGTATCTGATATATATGTCGGATATAAAGAAAAAGGAAATGCAAACTATAATACAGTAAAAGAAGCAGTATCAGCAGTATCATTAATGACACCTGCTCCTGATGAGAATAATGCAGTTACTATTCATATTGCTCCTGGTACATATAGAGAACAGGTTATTATATCAACTCCATATGTAAGACTTGTTAATGATGAAAAGTCATCAGGCAAAGAAGTGCTTCTTACATGGTATTATGGAATAGGATATAAGTATTACAGCATAGATTCTAAAGGTTATTATAATGCTGAAAATGCATATGATAAGTACGAGAAGGCAGCTGCAGCAAAATGGGGCTGTTCAGTACTGCTTAAAAATACAGCAACAGGATTTAGTGCTGATGGAATCACATTTGAAGCTTCGTTTAACCGTTATTTAACAGATGAAGAAATAGAAGATGGTGTGACACCTACAGAAAATAAGAATCCAGACAGAAACTACGCAACAGATGTTACATCAAAGGCAGCAACAGAAAGAGCAACAGCCATGGCTATAGAAGCTGATAAGGTTGAATTCACAGACTGTGCATTTCTTGGAAGCCAGGATACATTATATACTGGCAATTCAGCAACTAATATGTACTTTAAGAACTGTCATATAGAGGGTAATACAGATTACATATTTGGTGATGGAAACGCAGTGTTTGATGGATGTGAGCTTAGATTCGCAGGTTACAGTGCTGGCTCTACAGGTGGTTATATTACAGCACATAAGCCAGCCTCTGCTGCAGCAACTAAGATTGGCTATGTATTTAGAAACTGTACAATAACAGGCAGTGATAAACTTGAGGTAAGTGCAGGATATCTTGGAAGACCTTGGGGTCAGGATGCAAAGGTAACATTCCTTAATACTAAGATAAATGGTAGTTACATTAAGGATGAAGGTTGGTTTGAAATGTCTGGCAATAAGCCGGAGAAGGCTGGTTATACAGAATATAATTCGGTTTATACAGATGGAACAGCAGTAGATGTTTCTAAGAGAGTAACAGGAGTTACAACAGATGAAAGTGTTGCAAAGAAAGATGTTGTGAATGATTATCTTTCAGGCTGGACACCTAATGCTTATGTGGCTGATGAGGGTACAGTAGCATTTGTAAAGAAACCATATCTTGTGGATAATGGAGATATCAATGCACCATATCCAGGACATACTCTTACTGTTATATACTCTCTTGGAGAGAAGAATGATAAAAATGATGCATCAGTGATCCGCTGGTATATTGTTAATGAGGATGGCAGCAGAACACTTGCAAAATCGTCAACTGCCAATGCTGATAATACATATAAGATTTCTAAGGATGCTATTGGAAAGCATATTGAAGTTGAAGTTGTACCTGAGAACTTAAGTGGTGTTAAGTCAGGAGCAGTAAAATATAAGGCAGAGGCATATGTAAGAGATGGATATGAAGATCCTACAGGTTCAACAGATATAGAACTTGGTGATGGAGTAAATGTATTTTTAGCAGGTGATTCTACTGTTAAGGATTATTCAGCATCAGGTATGTATATGAGCGGTAAGGCTCAGGCTGAAGGCTCATGGGGCGAATATTTACAGGCGTTCTTTGATTCTTCAAAGGTTAAGGTGCAGAACTATGCCAATGGAGGACGAAGCAGCCGAAACTTTATCAATGAGGGCTCATTAGATAAGATAAAAGCCAATATCAAAGCAGGCGATTATCTGTTTATACAGTTTGGACACAATGACTGTGCCAATGGAAAAGGATACATTGAAGATAGATATGTACCACTTGGACAGCCAGATGCTGACGGAATATATCCTGTAACAGCAGGAACTAAAGTGGCAACACCATCATCACTTACTTCAAAGTATGGAGATACATTCTATTCATATGATTGTGGTGGTACTTATAAATGGTATCTTAAACAATATATTGATGCGGCAAAGGAAGCAGGGGCAATACCGGTTCTTGTAACACCAGTATCAAGACTTTATTATACTAGTGAGGGTACTATCAAACCACATCATGATTCAACAGATAAAGAAACAGGAACACTTGTAACTGAAAATAATGCATATGTTGAAGCAGTTAAACAGCTTGCAAAGGAACAGGATGTATTACTTATTGATGGTTTTGAGATAACAAAGAATATGTATGAGGAAGCATACAAAGCAGACGAAAAGGCAGCTAATGGCAAGTCTGTTAATGGTACACAGGTTATGTCAGCAGGAGACAGTACACATAGCAATAAGCTTGGTGGTTTCATAACAGCAGAACTCTTTGCACAGCAGATCCAGAATATGAATATATCACTCTCAAAGGCTGTTAAATCACCATCCAGAGTAGCAGGTGTTAATCCGGATGGACAGCAGGTGTTTGTTGTTGATAAGAATGGAGTGCTTACTGCTAAAGCAGCAGATGCAAATGGCAGATTCACAGAAGATGCAGTGTACTGGACAACAAAAGGCCAGAGCCTTTTAAGTGCAATAAGTGCTAAGAGTGAAGAACTTAATAAGAGCGAGAATCCAACGCCGGATCCAACACCAGCACCGGATCCAACACCAGCACCAGACCCAACTCCGGCACCGGATCCAACACCAGCGCCAGACCCAACACCAGCACCAGCGCCAAACCCAACACCAGCACCAGAACAGGGTGGCAGCGATAAGAAAGATGATGGAGCTACGTCAGATAGTGACAGTAATAAAGATGACAATGCTATATCATCTGACGATAAAAATCCAGATGCTTCTAAAGATGATGTAAAAACAGCAGATGTATATCACGTGATGGGATATAGTGTGGCATTTACAATGGCATTAGTTGGAATAGTACTTCTTGTGTATGAAGATAGAAAAAAGAAAAGGCTGATTAATAAATAATATAATAGTTATAGATACTAGTTTTAGTGATGATTAGAATTGATTAGTATTGATTGGCATTGAATAAAACCAGATACACAATGACTTAGGTTGTTGTGTGTCTGGTTTTTGAATGTTTGAATATTATTCGTTCGAATATTATTCGTTCGAATATTATTTGCCTGAATATTTTTTAAAATATAATAATGTATGGATTTATGTACAATGCATTATTAAATGTGTAAAAAGATATTGACCTTGACACTGGTTCATACTTTATAATTCCATAAAAAGGGACGGATTGTCCAGAAAAGAAAGGGAAGGTTATTTATGATGAAGAAAAGAAACAGAAAACGTATAAGTTGTCTGCTTAGCGCTTTGCTTTTGCTTGTTATGAGCATAGGCTGGAGCGTTATGGCTATGGCTGATGATGCGGTTAATAAAGACAGCAGCAAGCCTACAGTATGGATAATAGGTGATTCTACAGTAAGTTCTTTTGCTGATAATTATTATTATCCAAGATATGGATGGGGTACACAGATTGATAAGTATCTTGATGGAACATATGAAGTAAAGAATATAGCTTTATCAGGAAGAAGTTCTAAGAGCTATGTTAATGATAAGGAGTATAATGAACTTACATCCGGTATGAAGCAGGGTGATTATCTTCTTATAGGCTTCGGTCATAATGATGAGAAGGCAGAAGCAGACAGATATACAGATCCTAATGGTGATTATAAGACAGCTGGCTCATTTGCTAACTCATTATATGAAAACTATATTAAGCCTGCGCAGGCAGCTGGTACAACAGTTATCCTCTGTACACCTATAGTAAGAAGAACTGCTACAGCAGAATGGTCTGACAGTAATCTTCATATCACAAAGGATAGTGGTGATTTCAAGGGTGGAGATTATGCCCAGTCTATAAGGAATCTTGGTAAGGAACTTAACATACCAGTTGTTGATATGACTAAGATGACAAAAGAGTTATATGATACATTAGGACCAGATGAGACAGTCAACCTTCATGCATGGACATCATCTAAGGCTACAAGCGTTGATAATACACATACAAACATTTATGGTGGAACATATAATGCTTATCTTGTAACTAAGACAATTAAGGAACTTGGAGTGTCTGGAATATCAGAACATATAACAGCTAAGGAAGCACCTGTTAAGGCTGATGTACTTAAGTCTAATCCAGATTATAAGGAAGCTGAATATTCAGGAGAACTTAAGCAGAGTGAATTATGGAAAGATGCAGGAGTTTTCAAGGGTTCAATATTTGGAGATATAGGTGGAGACCCAAATCTTATTAAAGATAAGTTCATACTTGAGGGCAATGAAGATGGAAGCATTCACATTGCTGTTAATGGTAAAGGAAAGATATCATCAACAACAGATGGAATTGCAATGTATTATTATAAAGTACCAGCAGATAGTAACTTTGTAATAACAGCTAATGCAACAGTAAACAGCATTAATAAACACAATCAGGTGGCATTTGGTCTTATGGCAAGAGATGCTATGTATATTGATGTTAATGATAAGTCAGCTCTTGGAGATTATGTTGCAGCAGGAAGTATCCAGCAGGGAACAGCTAACTGCTTTAAGAGAAAAGATGGCGCATTAGGCTATGGTGGTAAATTAGAGAATCCAGTAGAGGCTGGTAAGACATATGCACTTAAGATTGAGAGCAACAGTGATGGATACGCATGTACATTTGGCGATAATGCTGCTATATCAGGCGGTTTTGATTTCAAGCTTACATCAATAGATGCGGATTATGTATATGTAGGTTTATTTGCAGCAAGACAGGCAGATGTAACATTCTCAGATATAAAACTTGTTGTAGATGGTAAGGTAATAACTGGTTCTGATGTTAAGCCAGGTGATACACCAGATGATAGCACACCAAGTGACACACCAGATGATAATAAGCCAGGAGATAGCACACCAAGTGATACACCAGATGATAATAAGCCAGGAGATAGCACACCAAGTGATACACCAGATGATAATAAGCCAGGTGATAACACACCAAGCGACACACCAAATACACCAAGTGATACACCAAGCACATCAGATTCAGATAAGGTAAATGCGGTAATTAAGGCTGATGATGGCATCAATATAAAGGCCGAAGTACCAGTGAGCGGAATCACATTCACAGAAGAGGAAAAGAAAGAAATAGAAAATGGAAGTACAGTTTCGGTATCTATGGAGGTCAAAGATGTAACAGCTACAGTATCAGAAAGCGATAAGAAACTTGTGGAGGATAAAGTTAAGGAAGTTCTTAACAATGGTGTAGTTGGAGCATATCTTGATCTTACATTATTAAAGAAAGTTGGAAGTCTCAAAGAAGTATCAGTAACAGAAACAGCTGCTGGAGTTGTTGTTAAGCTTGATATTCCTGAAAGTCTTAAGAATACAGATTCATCTGTAGAAAGAAAATATACAGTTGTAAGAATTCATGATGGTGTAGCAGAGGCACTTGAAACAAGCTGCGAAAACGGAGTTATTACATTTACAACAGATAAATTCTCTACATACGCTATATGCTATGAAGATGTAGCAGCAACAGGAAACGGACAGGCATCAGATAACACAATAAACACAGGTGATGTGTATAATATAGCACTCTATGTATTATTCGCAGTTGTATCATGTGCAGGTCTTGCATTCGTAATATTAAGAAGAAAGTCAGTTGCAAGATAAAAAATAAAATAATGTATCATTTTTGTATTGCAGAAATTTGAAATATTTGAAATGTTTAAAAATATAGTTGACAGCTATAACTATTAGTGTTAAACTCTAATAGTTGTTAAACGAAGCAGAGTATCCACTCTCACCTTAGCGCATGAAGGCGACTCGGGTTTATATTTTTAAGAATATGCATGATAAACAGCAATTAAGATGCATTATGATTAAAAAGTGGATAGTCTGACTATCCACTTTTTTTGATTTTGGAGGTGCACTACTATTAGCGAATTAATGATTAACGAGCAGATCCGCGATAAGGAAGTTCGTGTTATTGGACAAGAAGGACAGCAGCTTGGAGTTATGTCTCCTAAGGATGCTATGAAGTTAGCAAGAGAGGCAGAGGTTGATCTTGTAAAGATAGCTCCATCCGCAAAGCCACCTGTATGTAAGCTTGTGGATTATGGCAAGTATAAGTATGAGCTTGTCAGAAAAGAAAAGGAAGCTAAGAAAAAACAGAGAACAATAGAAGTCAAAGAAGTTCGTTTATCACCTAACATAGATGTGAATGACCTTAACACTAAGTGTAACGCAGCAAGGAAGTTCATAGAGAAAGGCGATAAGGTTAAAGTATCACTCAGATTCAGAGGACGTGAGATGGCTCATGTTGATTCAAGCAAGCATATACTTGAAGATTTTGCAGAGAAGTTAAGTGATATAGCAGTAGTAGATAAGGCTCCAAAGTTAGAAGGCAGGAGCATGACTATGTTTTTAACTGAAAAACGTTAAAATATTATTCCATATGAGAATTAAATTAGGAGGATTATTATGCCAAAGGTAAAGACAAAAAGAGCAGCTGCAAAGCGTTTTAAAGTAACTGGAACAGGTAAATTAAAGAGAATGAAAGCTTACAAGAGCCATATTCTTACAAAGAAGACTACTAAGAGAAAGAGAAATCTTAGACATGCAGCTATGACAGATGCAACTAATGTAAAGACAATGAAGAAGATTATGCCATATTTATAAGATATGGGTGTCTGTGATTGATTATTTTAGGAGGAAATTAAGAAATGGCAAGAATTAAAGGCGGTATGAACGCAAAGAAGAAGCATAATAGAGTATTAAAGCTCGCTAAGGGTTATAGAGGAGCTAGATCTAAGCAGTACAGAGTTGCTAAGCAGTCTGTAATGAGAGCTCTTACAGAGAGCTACAAGGGTAGAAAGCAGAAGAAGAGACAGTTCAGACAGTTATGGATCGCAAGAATCAATGCTGCTGCAAGAATGAACGGTCTTTCATACAGCAAGTTCATGTATGGTTTAAAGTTAGCTAACATCGACCTTAACAGAAAGGTATTAGCTGAGATGGCTGTTAATGATGCAGAAGGATTTGCTAAGTTAGCAGAAGTAGCTAAGTCTAAGCTTGCTTAATCATTAGATTAATTAGTGTAAAGATAAATATAATGTTATATATCAGATTTATATCTGTCAGATTCTGGATATCTTCTGATTAGTAGCATTTAAGCCGCTATATAGGATGAGATAACTCTTCATATCCTGTATGGCGGCTTTTGTGATAATATTGTGAAACATTTATGTAATACTGGCTTTAGAGGCTGTATTATGGTATAGTTTATAAGTCGGCAATCCGGCATAATATATATTTATGGAGACAGGTTATGAGAAAAGTATTAAAAGGAAAGTGCGTTAAATATGCAGTAGCAGCAGCTATGGTTGTTTCTATGCTTATGACTACAGCATGTAATAGTAAAATAAAGGTTGATTATGGATATAGTCCTACAGATTATGTTGAACTTGGAAACTACAAGGGAATAGTAGCAGATGTTGATGTTACATCTATAACTAATAAGGTTATAGATGACAAGATATCTGAGCAGATGAATGATGTAACTACATATACAGATGTTAACCGTGGGGCACAGAAGTCAGATAAAGTAACATTTAGTTACTCAGGAACATCAGGCGGACTTGCAATAGATGATTTCACAGGTTCTGATTATAGTATGGTTCTTGGAAAGGAAGCTTTTCCAGTTGCAGGAACGAGTCTTGCAGATGAATTATATGGTATGGTAGCAGGTCAGACAAAGGTTATAACAGTAACTATGCCAGATAACTCTAAGTATACTGATTATGCAGGTAAGAGAGTAGTGTTTGAACTTTCTATGAGCTACGTACAGCAGCCAAATGTTCCTATGCTCACAGATTCGTTTGTAAAAGAGAACTTTGGTCTTGAATCAGTAGATTCATATAAGGAATATGTTAAGAACGATGTTAAATCAACTATAGATACAAAGGTGAGTGAAGCAAAGAATGAGGCTATTCTTACACAACTTCTTGATGTATGTAAGGTAACAGGATACCCTGAAGAATTCCTTGCACAGCAGACATCAAAGCTTGAAGAATCAATCAGTTTTTATAGTACCCTTCAGGGAAAGACTAATGATGAATACTGCCAGAATCTTTATGGTAAAACATTTGATGAATTCGTAAAGGCATCAGCAGGCCAGCAGCTTATATATCAGGCAATAGCAGAAAAAGAAGGACTTGATATAACAGAATATGAATATAAAGATGACCTTGAACAGTTTGCAAAGGACAGTGGTTATTCACAGGTAACAACATTCACAGATAAGTTTGACAAGAATACAATAGTAAAGGCAATGCTTGTAAAGAAAGCACAGAATATAGTTATGGATAACGCGGTTGTGAATGAGAAGTAGTATGTTTGTTTAATTGAATATTAGTTGGTGACGAACGGACGACAAA
>ULYL01032877.1_pt1 | contig 13750 bp, 6 predicted proteins | sample 1962211 | NCBI WGS metagenome assembly ULYL01 (sample SAMEA4835864, study PRJEB28245) | human gut metagenome | biome: gut microbiome; material: fecal sample | place: Denmark | collected 2008
GGCGCGCCCGCTCAGCGGGTCACGAATGGCGCCGCCCAGGCAAGTGGCCGCGCCACCGAAGGGCTCAATCTCCGTGGGGTGGTTGTGGGTTTCGTTCTTAAACTGCACCAGCCACTGCTCGGTCTTGCCGTCCACCGTTACCGGTACTTCAATGGAGCAGGCGTTGATCTCCTCGCTCTCGTCCAGATTGTCCGCCTTGCCCTGTGACTTCAGATATTTGGTGCCGATGCAGGCCATATCCATCAGGCAAATGTCTTTGTTTTTGCCGGCATACAGGGCGCCGCGCATATCCAGGTACAGGCGCAGGGCGTCCTCCACTGCGGCGGCGTACTTGCTTTCCTCCACGGTGATCTTGTCCAGCTTGGTAGAAAAGGTGGTGTGGCGGCAGTGGTCGGACCAGTAGGTGTCAATCACTTTCAGCTCCGTTAAGCTGGGATCCCGGTGTTCTTCGTTCTTAAAGTAGTCCCGCACCCACTTTAGGTCCTCCACACTCATGGCAAAGCCCATTTGGCTGTGGTAAGCGGCGATTTCGTCATCGCTCTCGGCGATAAAGCCGGCAATGCGCGCAATGTCCGCCGGTACATCGGCAGTCAGATCCAGGCTCTCCGGTTTGGCCATGGTGGCCTCCCGGCTCTCCACCGGGTTGATCAGGTAGGATTTAATCTTATCAAACTCCGCGTCCGTAATGTCGCCGGCAAGGGCGATCACCTTGGCGCTGGCTACCCGGGGACATTCTCCTGCGGTGAGCAGCTGAATACATTGGGCGGCGCTGTCTGCCCGCTGGTCGTATTGGCCGGGCAGGAACTCCATGGCAAACACCCGCTCGCCGGGGGCGAAGGTTACTTCGTCTGCCGTATTGTCCAGATTGTCCTCGGCAAAGACCCCGTGCACGGCACGGCGGAACTCCGCCTCGCTGACGCCCTGCACATCGTAGCGGTTAATAAGCCGCAGGCCGGTGAGCGCTGTAATGCCCACATTTTGGCGCAGATCCGTTAAGATCTGCATGGCCTCAATGTCGTTGCCTTTCTTCTTTTCCACAAAAATCCGATAAACATTTGCCATGGGGGTTCTCCTAACTGAAAGTATTCACTCCGGGTGTATAGAATAAAGATATAATAGCACAAATCCGGCCGATTGCCTACCGTTTTATGAAATTTTTACGGACTTTATGAAAATTTTACTAACTTGTAAAAAATCGTTCGCAAATGGGGAAGAAAGTATGCTATAATGGCTATGGCGCGCAGGCAGGTGGTCTGCCGCCGTTTCAGAAAGAATTTTGCAGAGATACACAGCGCAGAAAAGCAGAGAAAGAGAGGTGGGAGCCACGCAGCGGGAAAATATGGACCCAGCCCCCTATGAAGTTGAATTTATGAATGTGGTGGTGGATAAGGCCAACGATTTGCAGGTGACAGACGCAGACAGCCACTTTGCCCAGTTTGCCGGTGTGCACCCGTCTAAGATCAAACAGGGCAAGCTGTTCCTGTACGACAAATTAAAACCGGCGGACCGGGAGCGGGTGATGCAAAACATCTGCAAAAAGGGCGCCCGATTTACATATATGACCATGGACCTGCTGGACAAAAAGGGCACGCCGCTCTTTGTCCATTGTGTGGGTCAGAATTACGAGGACTCCACCCTGTGCCGCATGACCTTTGCGGATGTGTCCGAGAGCCGGCGGCGCCAGGAGCAGCTGCGGGCCCAGGCGGTGGAGATGAATGAGCTTATCGACCTGGTGTGCGGCGGCGTGTGTCTGTTTAAGGTCACGCCGGAAATGCACATTGAGTGCCTGTATCTGAACAAAGGCTGCTGTCGGTTGTTTGGCACCTCCCAGGAGAGCAGCCGCCTGCGGGCCTATCGACTGGACGAACTGCTTCACCCGGACGACCGCTCTGCGGTATTCCAGGCCATCGGTCGCGCCATGGCCGTAGGTGAGGAAGTGGATTGCGAGTGCCGGGTGCGGGTGCATGAGGGCGAATTTATTTGGTGCCAGCTGCGGGCGGGTATTCAGCGCTACGAGGGCGAGTGCCCGGTGTTTCACGCCGTATTTACGGATATTACCCGCATTAAGGCGGCGGAGGAAAAGGCGGACCGAGAGGCGCAGCGGATGGTGAGTCTGTTTAAGAACCTGCCCGGCGCCACTTTCTTTACAGACACGGCCGACCCTTTGCAGCTGGACTTGGTCAGCGAGGATTTTATCCAGTTTATCGGCTATTCCAGAACGGAGCTGTTCCAGCTGTTCTCCGGCAATTTGGCGCGGCTGATGGATGAGAACGAGGCGGCGGCTGTGGCCGTGCAACTGCGCACCGGCGCAGCGGATCGGCGGCTCTTAACGGTGGAATACACCCTTTATATCGGTGATGCCTGCGCCCTGCGTGTGCGGGACAGCCGCAAAGTGATTGAACATCCGGACGGCTCTAAGGCCTTTTTGGGTGTACTCAATGTAATATAAACATATACAAAAAGTTAAAGGACGGATATTCGCATTCCGTCCTTTATTTATTTTTCGTTCATTTTTCTTTGTCGATAATCCACAAAAGCCGGTGCCAAAGTTTGGCATGTTTTCGGGGCAAAACCGCGGAAAGTGCGTTGCAATACCTTTATTTATGTCTTATAATTATTATGTATAAATGTTGTCGCGGTGCGCCGAAATACAGGTGCTAAGCGGGCAGTGCAAGGGGTGCTGTCGTTGCGGCAAAGCGGAAGGATGGTTCTATGAAGTTTATGTACAGCAAGAAGCGCGTGCTCAGCGTCTTTTTGTCCGTGCTCACGGTGATCACCATGCTGACCCCGGCGTTTTCTGCCTGGGCGGGCGACGTGATCGGCGTGTACAACATTCAGCTGTTTTATGAAGACGGCAATGCGGTACAAGATACGGACGAGCAGGGCAACGCCTACCATGAGACGATGAAGGAGGGCGACACGCTGCAACTGAGCTACAAGCTCATTGACTGCGAGATCCCGGACAACGGCTATGTCAAGTGGTACAGCGAGGCGCCCACTTTGGTGGATGTGGACCAAAATGGCTTGGTCAAGGCCTTTGACTCCTCTAAGGGTGCTGTGATCCACAACTGGATTGACAATGAGGTAAAGCCGGTGCCGCTGGTGGGCAAGATTGCAGGTGCCGCGCTGGAAAAAGCCCTGTTCAATGATAAGGTGAATGTGGACACCATGGACACGGACGAGATCATTGCCCTGATTGAAAAGACCATGGGTGCGGATTCTGCCCTGGGCAAGATTTTTGAATCCTATTCCGCCAAATGGATCGAGTCCCTGCGCAAATATCTGGACAATATCAATTCCGTTGTTCATGTTACCCTGTATGACGCCAACGGCGAAGTAAAGGCAGACGACAAGCTGGCTGTGACGGTCACGAAGAACGATGCGTTTTATGCCAACTTCCTGCCCAACGGTACCCATATCACCAATAAGTCCCAGATTGAGACCACGGTAGCCAAGGGCACCACCTGCCAGCTGAGCGCCGTGACCACCCCGGTGCGGCTGCACATGGGCGTGGTCTACTCGGTAAAGAGTTCTTCCGTCTTTACCCAGGGCAAGGTGATTGCCACGGTGGATGACAGCGGTTTGGTAACCTTTAAGAACACCGGTACGGTGACCATCGTTGTGTCGCCGGATACAGAAGGATTTATCAACAATCTGTTAAAGCTGGTCAACTATATTTACAAGTTGGACCATACCGGCACCATTGATACCAAAAAACTGGCGGATATTCTGATCAAGTATTTGGGTATCGACATTGACCGCAATGTGCTGGCGGCGCTGTTGGACGCTTGCTTTGCCATTAAGGATATTGTGGGCGATTCTGCCGACGCTATACAGCTGACGGCTACTGCGGTGAAGATCATCGCCAACATTCTGCTCAAATTGAAATATAATGATACCATCACTTTTAACGTTGTAGACGGTGTGCCTTGCACGGACTTTAACATTACCGGTCCGGATACGGTACAGGAGGGTGCCCAGATTCAAATGGCCATTACGGACGCAAAACCCGTTGCGGCCGATGTTTCGGATATTACCTGGTCCTCCTCGGATGAAAGTGTGGCCTATGTAGATCCCAAAACCGGTATCATCACCGGTCGTGACGCAGGGGGCAACATGGGCACGGTTGCAAACAGTCAAAAGTGCACCATCACGGCGACTTCCGCTGCCAATCAGGTGGTGCGAACCAAAGAGCTTACCGTAACCGGCAAAACCGGGCGGGTGCTCAGCGACGCGGTGATCCACGCCCAGCGGGACTGCAACATCGGCGATCAGCAAACGCTGACCTACACGGTGTACCCGGTGCGTGTAAGCAAGGCCAATAATTTGAACATTACCTGGGGGCTGCTGGACGGTACGGACGCAGACGGCAATCCCAAGTATCTGTGGGCGGGCGACGCCTATGATGAAACGGTGACCGACGAGACCACCGGCGAGACCACCACGGTCCACCACGACGGCTCGGTAGAGGACGGAATCGCCAGGCTGGACAAGGACGGTAACTACACGGCGCTGTCCGGCGGTACCGCCACGGTGGTACTGAAAGCCTCCACCGGCTACAAATTGCTGGATGGCAGCTATTACACCATCTCCCAGGTGCAGACCCAGACCACGATTTTCAACGGTCTGCCGGTGTCCGGCATTGATGTGACTGTTGAAAGTGCCGTAAAGAGTGCTGTTTTGGCCAATAGCGTAAAGTTGCAGCAGCAGCAGACGGAGGTGGCCGGTGAAACGCTGGATTTTGCCACCGTTACTGCCAGCACGGTGTATGATGGCTCCGGTGTGCTGGTTAAGGCCAATGTGGACCCGGCAGACGCCACCAATAAGAATGTAAAATGGTATATTGATAATACGGATCAGTTTGAGCTGAAGGACGAGGACAAGACCGCCGGCACCGTAAAGGTGGTGGCTAAGGCTTCTTGCACCAGCGCCTCCAGCGTGCATATTTGGTGCGTGTCTGAGGACGGCGATATTCAGTCCGATGTGGTGACCCTTTGCTTGGTGCGTAACGCCGCAGAGACCAATACCATTAACGGTGACAATCTGTCCGTAATCAACGGCAAGACCCTGGATGTGTCTCACACCATGACCTTTAGCGGCTCCACCTCCTCGGCGCAGGCCTGCTACGGCGCCAACTGGTACTCCTCCGATGAGGGCGTGCTGACCGTAGCCCCCAAGGGCAACGACAACGGCGACGCAGTGGTTACCGGTGTGGATGTAGGCACCGCTACCCTGTACTGCGTGTCTGCTTCCGGCGGTATTGTGGCGGAGAAGCAGGTGACCGTGTATCCGGACAAGGATTACTTAAAGCAGGTGATTAACATCTGCGAGGACACGGTGATCGAGCGCACCAACGAAAATAAAACATTATATAAGGACTTCAGCCGAAAGCTGGACTATGCTTATTATGTCTATTATGATGAGCCTATGGCTGCCCAGGACAGCTGTAATACTTACGCCCGTGAACTGCTGTACGCTTTCTACAAGCTGGGCGGCTATATCGGCTTGACCGGTGTGACCCTTGTAAACAAGGACGGCTCGGACGCCGGTGCGTTCCGCAGCGTGAAGGTGTCTACCTCTAAGCGGTATGACAGCTACTCTGTGGATTTGGACGCCCAGGTGGCACCCAAGACCGCTATGTATCGCACCATCAAGTGGAGCAGCGATAACGACAGTGTAAAGGTAGACGCCAACGGTATTGTGAAGCCCGCAGGCAACAAGGCCTGCCAGGCCAAGATTACCGTAACCGCCACCGACTATATGGATAATGTATACACCGATAGCATGTATGTGGCCTTTGCCAACGATCCGGTTACCGGCATTAAGCTGGACACCACGGAGATCGTCGGCGGTAAGGTAGGCGAAAGCCAGACCTTAAAGGCAACGGTGGAGCCCACCGGCTTTGGCATCGTGGGCAAGGCCTCTGTGGCAGATGTGATTTGGTCCACCTCTGACCCGGAGATTGCCACTGTGGATCAGAACGGCGTGGTTTCCTTTAAGAGCGGCGGCGACTGCGTGGTGACTGTCACCACCTGTGACGGCGGCTATACCGCCCAGTGCAAGGTGCATGTGGTGACCAACTATGACGCCCTGCAAGCCCAGATTGATACCTATAAGTCGCTGGAACTGACAGAAACCAACTATTACCCGGCCACTTGGCAGGCCTTCCAGGATGCCATTACCGAGTCCCAGGCTTTGATCGATGCCAACGCATCCAGCCAAAAAGAAGTGGACGCCCAGTTGGAAAAGCTGATCGCCGCTTACAAGGGCCTGGAGAAATATACGCATATTAATAATGTAGAGATTTACTTGGACGGCGAGGAGGCCAGCAACTTCTATCAATATGATGTGTCGCTGCTTACCGACGGCGCATACAAGGACGCTAAGCTGGATCTGAATGTACGCCTGTACCCCAACAATGCCAACTATGCGTCCGTTACCTGGACCTCTTCTACCGACAAGATCGTGATTTCTGAAAACGGCGTGGCCTCTCCCGCCAAGAACACCTCCTTCAATGTGTTGAAGAACGAGGGCTACTACGGCAAGATCACCTGTACGGTTACGGATCACTTCGGCCAGACCTGGACGGACGATGTGTGGGTATCCTTTGCGTACACACCTGCCACCGGCATTACCATTTCTGAGTCGGCTGTCAGCGGTTCCATTGGGGATACCCATCAGCTGACGGCAACGGTACAGCCATCAGGCACCTTGGGCGTGGGCAAGGCATCCATCTCTGACCTCTATTGGGAGAGCGATAACGAAAATATCGCCACCGTAGACGATAAAGGCTTGGTGACCTTTGTGTCCACCGGCGCCACCACCGTGCGTGCCATTGCCTATGACGGCGGCTACACCGCCACCTGCTCCGTATCCACCGGCGGTGATCGCAGCGCGCTGCAGGCCGCATTGGAGAAGTATAAAGATACGGATCATCAGGACTATGAGTACACCGTAGGCATTACCTTTAAGCAGGCCTATGAGGAAGCCCAGTCCGTGATGAACGACAACACCAAGACCCAGGACGAGATCAACCAGGCCGCACAGGCATTGATAGAGGCCGGCGCTGCGCTGGAAGGTCATCAGGTCATCAAAGCGCAGTCCGTTGATGTAAGCTATGTGGGTTACAGTCGCAACACCGCCATAGGCAGCTATAATCAGCGCACCAGCGGTACGATTGGCGACAACGACGCCTTGTCTATTGACCTGAGCAAGAACGGCTACGCCAATACGCTGCATGAGAACAATAAGCTGGAGCTGAGCGCCGCCGTCATGCCGGCGGGTGCAGACAGCAATGGCATCAGCTGGACGGTGGACGACAGCAAAAACATCAAAGCCACGCAGACCGATGGCAAGCTGGTGCTGAGTCCCTCCTCTGCTACTGCCAACGGCTGGGCGAAGGTGACGGTGACCACCACAGACCATTACAGTCGCACACTGAGCCGCAGCTTTACCGTTGTAATGAGCGGCAGCGTGATCAGCGGCGTCAGCCTGGATCAGACCCAGTTGAATTTGCTGGTGACCCAGAAGCCGGTACAGCTGAATGCAATGCTTGCCGGTTCCTCTAACAAAACCTTTAACGATGTAACCTGGACCTCCTCGAACCCGGCTGTGGCCAAGGTAGAGAACGGACTGGTTACGCCGGTGGATGTGGGCGACTGCACCATTACCGTGAAAACCCTGGACGGCGGCTACACCGCCACTTGTGCCGTAACCGTGCGTGCGGACTACTCCGTGCTGGAAGCCAAGTACGCGGAATACCAAATCCTGGTCAATCAGTCGAAGGGCCATTATATATACACGGAGGATTCCCTGGCTGTGCTGGAGACCGCCTGTGGCCAGGCCAAGGCGATGATTGACAGCGGTTTGTCCACCCAGGCCGAGATTGACGCTCAGGTGGAGCTGCTGGAGAGCGCCCACAACGGTTTGGTGAAGTACATTATCGCCGAGGGCGTGAGCCTGACGGCAGATACAGAGGCCCAGGCCAATGTGACCATTCCCAATCCGGGTCATATCCGCTACCTGCACAATGAACTGAGCTTGAAGAACAAGACCGTTCAGCTGTCTGCTGTAACGGCGCCTGCCGGCGGTCTGTACCAGAGCATTACCTGGTCCAGCTCCAACGACAAGGTCACCGTCAGCGACACCGGGTTGGTGACCAATACAGACAGCGGCAACCAGTGGGCAGAGATCACCTGCACCATCACCACCGTGAAGGGCGACAGCTTCACTGCCACCACCACGGTTTGCTTCACCCGCTATGCGGTGACCGGTGTAAGCATGGACACGGATATGGTCCACGGCTCACCGCAGGATACCGTGACGATTACGCCTAAGGTAACCTCCTCTGCCACCATTGCTTCCTTGGCGCTGCGGGACTGCACCTTTACCAGTGATCACCCGGAGATCGCTACGGTAGACAACAGCGGCAAGATCACCTTTGTATCCCAGGGCAAGGCCACCATTACCGCCACCACGGTGGACGGCGGCTACACCGCCACGTTGATTGCCTATACGACTTATGATTTCTCCGCCTTGCAGCAGGCTATTGCGGATGCCGGTGCGGTGGATTACAAGGATTACGCTTACGATTACGGTATGGCGTTTAAGACCGCTTACGATAAGGCCGTGGCGGTCAATGCGGACTATGAGTCCTCACAGGATGTCATTGATGCTGCCACCTCCGCACTGAAACAGGCCCAGAATGCCCTGGTGGGCCACGAGTTCGTCGGCCCCGGCGAGATAGGCTTTACCAGCGGCGGCGCTGCGGTGACCGAGGGCAAGGCGCTGGTTGTGGATGACAACCAGCAGGTGACCCTGTCTGCTGCCTATGCCGACGGCGCGATGGTGCAGGATCCGTCCTGGACCACGGCGGCAGAAAACAATGTAACCGCTGCTACGGATGCTGCCGGCAACTTGGTGCTTACCAAGACCAACGCAGACGCCTCCGGCAGCGTGAAGGTGACCTACACCTTGAAGGACGCTTACGATCGGACTTATACCAAGACCATCACCGTCAAGCTGGTGAACCAGAAGATCAACATTGACAGCTTCAAGTTCACTTACGACGGCAATGAGGTAGAATCTGTGTCTTACGGCTGCAGCGGTGTGTACACCAACAAGAGCATTCAGCTGGGCGTGAGCACCTATCCCGCAGACGCAGACGCCTATGTGTCCGCTTTGTGGACCTCCAACAATAAGAACCTGGTGGTGGACCAAACCGGTAAGGTTTCTGCCAGCGGCGCCATGTTCGGCACCAAATACACCGCCACCATCACCTGCACCTTGACCCTGGAGGACGGCTCCACTGTGACCAACTCCATTCAGGTGACCTTTAACAGATTTTAACCCGTCAACGAAAGGACTCTAAGTTATGCAACAAAAAACCAAAAAATGGCTCAGTCTGGTGCTGGCCGTCTTGCTGGTGTCCGCTTGTTTTACGGGTACACTCCTTGTACGGGCGGCGCAGGATGTGGCGATTGATGAGACCCATTTTCCGGACGCCGGCTTCCGTCAAATCGTGGCAGAGAAGTGCGATAAAAACGGCGACGGTATGCTCTCTGATTCTGAGCGCAGCAGCATCACCCGTATGATGCTGCCTGCGTGGCAGGAGGATGTGCTGGGGGAAGGTACCCCCATTGTCAGCCTGGAGGGCATACAGTATTTCTATAATCTGCAAAATCTCTATTGCGCAGACATTGGGCTGACCTCGCTGGATGTGAGTGCCCTGTCCAAGCTGACCCAGCTGACCTGTATGGACAATGCGTTGGGCACGCTGGATCTAAGCAAAAACACGGCACTGACCCAGATCAACTGTGCTGCCGACCAGCTGACGGAGCTGAAATTGCCTGCCGGTGTGCAGCGCCTGCTGTGCGAGAACAACGCGCTTACCGCCTTGGATTTGTCCGGCTGCACAGCGCTGACTTATCTAAAGTGCGCCAACAACCAGTTGGCTACACTGAATTTGGGTGCCAACACAGCGCTTTCCACCCTGATCGTGTCCAATAACCACCTGCCGTCGCTGGATCTGCGCGCCAATACGGCGCTGGCCGCTGTGACCCTGGGCCGGCAGACCATTACGGTGAACGCTACGCAACAGGATAATGTGTTTTATGCCCCGGTGGGCGGTTTGGCTGCGGACGGCGTGGTGTACCAGGATACGGAGAAGTATGAGAACGGCAATTTTGTCACCGCGGATTATGCGCTGATGCAAAACGGCTTTACTTATGAGTACGCCACCGGTTCGGATCTGGCCGGCGCCATGACGGTAGATGTGACGGTTGTCAAGGACTTTTATCAGGTGCGCTTTTATGGGGACGAAACCAAGAATGTGCTGCTTTCTGCCGTAGCGGTGAACAGCGGCCAAACGGCGGTTGCACCTACGGACTTTGCTTTGCCCCAGTGTAAGGCGCTGGCCGGTTGGAGCGACACGCTGGAGAATATCACGGCGGATAAAGAGGTGTACGCCCTGTACACGGACGATCACCACTACGCAGTTACCGCCTTTAGCACCGATGGCGTGGCCACCATCTCCTGCACCGGCGGCTGTGGGGTAGACACGTGCACGGTCACCTTCCTGGACTGCCTGAATGCCAAGACCGGCAGCGACCGCTATGAGCAGCTGCTGGATGTGAACGGCGATGGGATCATCAACGCCCGGGATTACGTGCTGCTGGATCGCCAGTTCAACGCTGCAAAATAAAGACGGACAAAATAGCAAAAAGAAACGGACCACCCGTATAGGTGGTCCGTTTTTCGTTGTTATAAAATGGGGCAATGTATTTGCGTAAAATATACATTTGTAGGGTGCGATGAGTGAATTGCACGCAGTGCGGGCGGCAGGTTGCCGCCCCTACGGTCAATCGGTTACAAAAGTGCCCTCGTAGGGGCGGATAGTATCCGCCCGCTGTAAGAACCGTCCGTCAATGCCCTTAAATAATATTCCGATAAAATCGAATGGTAAAGGTGGTACCGACGCCTACGGTGCTTTGCACCTCCACGGTGGCGTTCTCCCGGTTCAGCACGGATTTGCTCAGCGCCAGTCCAATGCCAACGCTGTCTGCCCCGGCGTTTTTGCCCTTGTAAAACCGCTCAAAGATATGGGGCAGGTCCTCTTTTTCGATTCCGCAGCCATCGTCGGCGATCACCAGCTGGCAATAGAGGGCGGTCTGGGTGCCGGTTAGGCGCAGGGTACCGCCGTTGTCCATGTGTTCCAGGCAGTTTTTGACAATATTCTGCACCGCTTCCACTGTCCACAGCCGGTCGCCCAAAAATTGCCCTTGCCGGCAGTCCACGGCCAGCGTCATTTGGCGCAGTTCCGCTTGAATGATAAAGGGCGCCAGCGCCTGCTCCACCACTGCGGTCAGCTCCACCGGCTCCTTGTGCAGCACTGCCGTGCCCGCGTCAAATTTGCTGATCTTCAGCAGAGTGGTGATCATCCACTGCATTTTTTCCAGCTGGGCGGAAATACCCTTTAGGAATTCCAGCCGCTTTTCGGCGGGTAGATCCTCTTCCAGCAGCAGATCCGTCATCACCGTCATGGAGGTGATGGGGGTCTTTAGCTGGTGCGAGACGTCGGCCAGCGCGTCCGCCAGGTAGGTTTTGTCCTTTTGCATCAGCTCCGCCTGGGTTTGCAGCTTGCGGGCGGTTTTGTAAATGTTATTCTCCAGAAGGGACAGCTCGCCTTCCTGGTTGTTGGCGGGCACCAGCAGCGGTGCCGTGCCGTTGACCAGGGTGGTCAGGTAATCGGACAGCCGCCGAATTTCTCGGGTTTGATTGCGGGTGTACAGGCAGAATATTGCCAGCAGCGCCCCGCAACTCACCAGGCAGACGATGCCCATGGTGATGCTTTGCCAAAAGCCCACGCCGATAAGCAGGGCGCTGATCACCAGCCCCGACACCAACGCGCGGCGAAAATGTTTGTCCTCGCTCATTCGTCCACCTTGTAGCCCATGCCCCGCACGGTCTTAATGATCTGCGGCTCCACCGGGTCGTCCTCGATCTTCTCCCGCAGCCGCTTGATGTATACGCTCAGCGTGTTGTCGCTGACAAAGTCGCCGGCCACATCCCAAATGCTCTCCAGCAGCATATTGCGGCTGAGCACCCGGCCACGGTTTTGCAAAAAGGTCAGCAACAGCTTGTATTCCAGGGCGGTTAGAATCACTTCCTGCCCGTTTTTCAGCACTTTGCCCTCTTTCATCCGCACGGTTAGACCGCTTATACGGATTTCCTCGGTGGCAGCGCCCTTGCTGCGGCGCAGCACCGTCTTGATCCGCGCCATCAGTTCCCGCAGGCGAAAGGGCTTGCTGATGTAGTCGTCGGCGCCCAGTTCCAGGCCCATCACCACATTCACTTCATCGTCAAAGGCGGTGAGAAAGATCATCGGTGTGTCGTCCTTGGCTTTAATGGCCTTGCACACATCGTAGCCGCTGCCGTCCGGCAGGGTCAAATCCAACAGGCACAGGTCGAATCGGCCGGCGCCCACCGCCTCCAGCGCCCGGGTCACCGTGGCACAGTGGGTGACCGTGTAGCCCTCACTCTCCAACGAATAACGCAGCCCTTGGGCAATGGCCGGGTCGTCCTCCAGCATTAGAATATTCATACCACACCTCCTCGGCGTTCTCTCTCCATAGTACCACATTCCGCCCCGCCGCGCAATAGGCATAGGTTGCCGCCCGTTTGCGCCATACGCAAAATACGGTGTTGTTGGGATAGAATGAGCATTGCACTTTGTGTGTTCGTGTGTTAAAATCAGGATAGTATTGGCGAGTGTTGAACCGATTTGAGGTTGAATGGATGATCAGAGAAGCAAATGTAAACGACTATATCGATATTCACAAAATCTGCTGTCAGGATTTGGGTTATGACTGTAACGCCGATTTGGTCAAGGAAAGATTGAAGAATCTGGATGCAAGCAGAGAAAAGGTTTTTGTTGCCATAATAGATGGTAAGGTCGTCGGTTATGTTCATGCGGAGCAATACAACACGCTTTATTTTGAAAGCCTGGTCAACATTTTAGGTTTAGCCGTGTCAAAAGCATATCGCAGAAGGGGCTGCGGCAAAGCCCTTATGCGCGCTGTGGAAAATTGGGCAAAGGTATGCGGCATACACGCCGTTCGGCTGAATTCCGGGAAGGCCAGAACAGAGGCGCACAAATTCTATCGTTCCATCGGGTATGACAACGAGAAAGCGCAGATTCGGTTTTTTAAAAATTTAACAAAATAGATGATGGATCAAATGAAGAATAACCGTGTGAAAACAGATTTCATCGTCAAAAAGCAGTTGCTCGGAATTTTTCGGGTAGCTGCTTTTTCATTTGTCGATTTGATAGCGCTGAAACGGCACGCAATCGGATCATGCCGCAATGGGTAAAGAAAAACAGCACTTCCGTGTTGGAAGTGCTGTTGGGATAATCTGTATAAATTATCTCTTGGAGAACTGAGGAGCACGACGGGCCTTTTTCAGACCGGGCTAAACATCTCTATGGTGCGTTTTTCCTTGATATTACGGGCTTTTTTCGCATTTTCTGTTGTCGGTTGTCCTATTCCTTAACCATAGAAATCGGTAATTTTTCATCAAGATTCCCTTGGTTCAAAGCATCATTCACTACCTCGAAAAGTTCCTCTGGTTTATTATACTTGACTCTCGCGTAAATGTCCATAGTTGTCTTGCTGTTTTCATGCCCAGCTAGATACTGAACTGTCTTGGGATCAACGCCCGCATAGAGCAGATTCGTGATGTAGGTATGCCG